>JAEEGL013278353.1_pt1 | contig 140514 bp, 145 predicted proteins | sample 9134231 | NCBI WGS metagenome assembly JAEEGL01 (sample SAMN16246548, study PRJNA631951) | gut metagenome | biome: gut microbiome; feature: rumen; material: fiber-attached | host: Bos | place: Iran: Karaj | collected 2018-10 | reverse complement strand
CTCAGCAACTCCCATCCTTCTCTCTTCAAGACATAGAGGTTGAAGTCATCGTTAATTGCCGCGTCCTTATGACTTGCAAGCCCATCCCCATAGAGTTCCCTTCCGCAGAGGACACCTGGAAGCATCTCTACCCAATATCTGTCATCAATCTCAGGCATCTTCAAAAGCCCTTGCTTGAGATAATTACTTAACTTCGCCATATTTATCCAAAAGAAAGTGCCTTGATAGAAGCAGTTATGCTTGTTAAACCTTAGCATTGGCGAAACCTTAGGGTCCTTATAGACAGTAAGGAACGGTCCATAGAAAATTTCAGAAGCCCTTATATGGCCACTGAACCTGTCTACCACTTCACCCATAAAGTTAAGACTGAAATAATACATCCCCACAATCCATCGGCAAACACTCTCAGGATTTGACTTTGTATAAGTCTCCTTTCCATCCATTCTCATAACACCCTTATTATGCGCAAAGAACACATAATCTCTCAACGTATCAATATTATCAAGCACCTCATCCTTAAATGTCTTTACCTCAAAAAGTGGATGATTTTTGCAAATGCTTATCTTAACTGGCTTGTCACCAGATATATCCAATATCCAATCTGTTCCCCATTTAATCTTTTCCTTATCATTTAAGTCTTTTGCAGAAAGGGCAAACCGCATCTCATCAAAGACATTGGCATACATCTTAAGACATGTCTTATGTACATCAAGTGACGGATTTATCTTATAATCATCGCCAAGAAAAAGATGAAAAACCAAAATTTTCCTCATATAATTTCTTTTTAAAGAAAAATAACTTTTACTGTTCAAATTGTCAAGGTTAATCATTGACTTTTATCACTTTTTATTATATCTTGTATTAAAAAAGATGGGAAATTTAGATATTTTTGTGTTTGCACATATGGGTAACTTTCATCCATACCCAAATAATCCTGCATATAAGTTAGTATCTATGGAGCCAATCAAGACTGACATCCCCTGGGAGCAGATTATCTGTGACAGAGAAAAGGATGAGTTGATGAAGATGGAGCATGGGTACAGCGAAGGTGCAAGGATGCATTATATATGGAAAAACGTTCCACTAAAGAAATACGTGGGTACTGCACATTATAGGAGATACTTCAAATTCTTTGAGAAGGTGCCTGATATGGACGTAGTTTTTGAAGAACATGACGCTATCCTTCCTAAATTCAATCTCGGTTGGCCAAGCGTCTATGCTAACTATGAAAATAGCCATAACATTGCTGACTTCCAACACTGCATAGACATCATAAAGAGAGACTTTCCTGAATTTTACCCTGCTGCAGAGAATACAAAGAAATCTGACACGTTCTATCCTTGTAATATTTTTGTCTTGACAAGGGAAATGTTCAACGAATACTGTAAATTTGTGTTTGGTGTGCTTGATAAGTACAATGAAGAGATGGGATTTAAGACTGACCTCGACATCGCTAACTGGGTCGTGAATAACTTGCCATTATATTGTGGAAACAAGCGTTCTATCAACTCCAACTCATCTTATCAGACGAGGATACAAGCATTCCTTATGGAACGTCTCTCGACAATTTTCTTCATAACGAGGATAAAGAACCCATTAATGCTTGACTTGGTAATAACTGAAATCCATGAAGATTTCGAAAAATTATGGTTTGACGAATATGAGAAATAAACTTAGCGCAATCATCATTGACCCAAACTTCCTTTATCATGACTATAGTGGAATAAAGACAAATGTCGGAGGAGAATACGCAGAAAATTATTTTGACCTGAAAATTCTTGAAAGTGGACATAATATCCTTCACGAGATAAATAACTTTAAGGGATTTGATGCCTTAATAACCGTAGGTAATGTGGAAGGATGGGACGAGTTAGCGGCGCTGCCATTCGCTTATAGGAAGAAATGGACACATCAGGATGTCTTTAATACACAAAGAATTACCAATGCTATCGTAGAGACGTTTAAATATAATATCAACAGGGCCGATGCCCCAAAATCCTTCTCTATCTTTACCTGTACTTTCAATACAGATGAATTTGCGTTGAAACGACTTTACAATTCAATTAAGGCACAGACTTATACTGAGTGGGATTGGTTTATCCTTGATGACAGTCTTGATGACAAGACACAGAAATTAATTGAAAGTCTTGATGACCCACGCATCACAGTATTCCATAATATATCTCATCACGGAAATATCGGTTTTAACAAGCATATGATTGCAATGATGTGTGATGGTGATTATCTTGTTGAGGTGGACCATGATGATGAACTTACGCCTGACTGTCTCCAATGGCTCTTTACTGCATTTAACACTGAGCCAAAGCCTGACTTTGTCTTCTCTCACGCCATTGAACTTAAAAATGGTGGTCCAATTGTCTATGGAAATGGATGGGGATGGGGAGAAGGGCTTAACATAACTGAAAAAGTCAATGGAGTAACATATACGTTCTCTGACGTACCTCCAATCAACCCATACTCAATAAGGACAATCTACGCTCAACCAAATCACGTAAGATGCTGGGAGAAGAATTTCTATCATAGGATAGGAGGGCATAATACCGAACTCTCCGTACTTGATGATATGGACCTCCTTATCAGGACTTTCCTCTATGGAAAGATGACAAAAATTGAAAAGACCCTTTATTTCCAGCATGAAGGAGAAGGAAAGAGGGAAGATACATCCTCAGGAACGGCACAGTCAAGGCGTTTTAATGAAATCCAAAGGACATTATGGTTCCTGAAGGATAAGTATGACAAACAAATTCACGACAGAATTATAGAATTAGGTCATAACGATAATGCTTGGGATAATAATACGCAGACTTCCGTCTTGTGGAAAGAACATACCCCAGGCCAAGAAATAATGTGTAACATAATTAAGCCATGAGTGGCATACTTACAAATTATCTAATGAAAAACTCGTAATTCTTGGTTCTTAATCGCACACGCCGATGACCTCTCGGTCAGCGGACTTATCCGTGCTCACCAATTCGTCGATGCCCCGACGAAGTATATTTCTTGCAGCGTTGACATCCCTATCGTGATGCCGCCCGCACTGAGGGCAAATCCACTCTCGGTCAGAGAGTTTCAACTTATCATTCTTGAAACCACACTCACACATCTTGCTTGACGGGTAGAACCTGTCAATCCTATGAACGGTGCAGCCGTATTTGGCTGCTACCACCTCAAGGATTTCCACGAACTTGCCGTGAGCAAGGTCGTGCATCTTCCTTCCCCATCGTCTGCACATCCCATCAAGGACGAGGTCTTCCACGAAGATGTTGTCGTAGGCACGGCACACCTGTTGTGCCATCTTCCACTGCCAGTCGGTTCTTGAATTTGTCACCTTCTCGTAACAGCGGTTAACCTCTTTCTTCCTCTCCTCTCTGTGATGGGAGCCCTTCATGCTCCGTGAAAGGCGTTGTGATGCCTTGCGGAGTTTCGCAAGGTTTCGCTTCAGGAATTCAGGGTTCTCTACCCTTGTCCCGTCGGAGAGCGTGAGGTAGGTCTTCAGTCCGAAGTCAATGCCCACGGATGCACCATCATGTGTCTTTCCGCGGCGAGGAGCCTCGGCATCAGTAGCGATGCAGATGAAATACTCCCCTAATGGGGACTTTTTCACCGACAGTCGTTTCACGCTCCCCTTCATCGGGCGATAAAGGGAGAATTTGAATGTCTTCTGCAGTTTGTTCACTGTAAACTTGTTTCCCTTCAGAACGAAGCCGTTCTGCTTAAAGACCACGGATGACATTTCGCCCTTCCGCTTGAACTTCGGCGGACGCTTGGCTGTGTGCTTGAAGAACCGTTGATAGGCATTGTCAAGCCTTTGGATGACTTCTTGGACGCTCTGTGCAGCCATAGTGTTCATCTTGAACCGCTTGGCAAAGTGTTTCTGCATCATCGGTGCGTTGGCATATTTGCCATAGAGGGCATAGTACCTCTTCTGAAGGGCAAGGCAATGGTTCCATACGAAACAGGCTTCCCGCAACAACTTTTCAAGTTGTGCGTTAGCCTTGTTTCTGTATAATTTGTACTTGTAGGTAATCATTGCCTTAGTTTATTAATATTTATATTAATAAATAGTTTGAAAATTCAAAAAATCTTTATTTTTAAAAACTATTTTCGTATATTTATAGAAAGTTAGAAAATATTTAATAAATGAGTACATTAGGTGCATATATAATAGTAAAGAATGAAGAAGACTGCATAGCAACTTGCCTTAACAGCATTACAGGCATCTGTGATGAAATCATTGTTGTTGATACTGGCTGCTCTGACAGAACTATGGAAATTGTAAGGCAGATTAACAACGTCTATGGAAAGATTAAGGTGTATAACTATGAATGGTGCAATGACTTTAGTAGTGCAAGAAATTTCGCTATGTCAAAGGTTGAGAGCGAATACTGCTTTACCACAGACGCTGATGAAGAATTTAGCCAAGGGCTCAAGGACAAGATATTGGAATTGAAACTTAATGGCTTCAGCGGTTATACGTCTATCGAGTTATATCTTCTTAATTATGATAAACTCCGTGGCGACTCTTATTATCTCGGTGGAAGAACCATCGTAAAGAAGTCTGACAAGGTGTTCTGGAAGTATAGTATCCACGAAAAACTCTACTTTCCCGAAGAAAACACCTATACAATTCCAAAGGAAGTAGGCTTTATCCATCACAGGAAGAAAGATAATGTCGCAGTCTCCAATTATAACAAATATGCGGAACTTTACTTTAATGAAATTAACGAAGGGATGCTTTATCGCCTTTATAATGGGGCACATTTCTTCTTCTACCTTTACTTTACACTGAAGGACATTGATGAACTTGCCGCAAAGCAGTATCTTTGGCATATCTTGGAAGATGTGAGGATTAGTGCTGTGTCTGAAAGGAATGAAGCAATGGGGCTTTATCTCGATGGACACGTTACTTTCGGGTTATACTATGTTTATTCTCTCCTTGCAAATGAAAAGCCAAACTATAACCTTATTTTTAATGCCATAAGAATATTCCCTGATGATAATCTCGCTAAATACGTCGCATTAAACTTCCTTTTTGAAAACAGAAAAAAGATTTCTGATAAGGATTTGCTAAATAATGTATGTGAGCATTATGGACTTCTTGCCTATAACAACGGAGAATTCAGAGAATTCGTCAAGTCAGCACAATTCCATAACGACATACGCCCTTGGTCAAGCATTGCGATAAATAATATTGACTTTGCTAACAGGGTTGTGCTTCCTTTTATGCAAAATTATATCCCTGTGGTAAAATGTGGTGACAATATCTTCACTTTGCCTTCAAAATTATATTATCTTTCAAAATTTTGGGATGAAATTATCATTATTTCCGATAAAGAAAGTAAAGATATTAAGAAAAAGATAAATTTTGGCTATTTCAAGAAAGTAATTTTCGTTAAAAATGAAGAAGAACTTAATGAAACGAAGAAAATACTCTTTTTTAATGACAATTATCAATTTAATAGAGAAAAATTCAGAAATGATATTACTGATTTGATGTTTAAAGGCATTATTCCTAACGGAGTAACGCTTAAAAGCGAAAAAAAGAATGATATTAGGGTAGCAACTTGTGTCCTTACCCGTCTTGACAACAAATATATGAGGGAATATGTAGAATACTACAAGAAACTCGGCGTTGATAAGATGGTTATTTTCGATAACAACCAAGAAGGAGAAGGAAAAGTCATTGATGAAGTCGAAGATTATGTAGATAGCGGCTTTGTTGATATAATTGACTGGAAATACACAACAGGAAACATCCAACGCCCCGCTTATCAGTATTTCTATGAGAGATATGGCAATAATTATGAATGGCTCGCCTGCTTTGACAGTGATGAGTACCTTATAATCAATAATGGAACGCTAAAGGACTTCCTTCAGGAAGATAGATTTAAGGATTATCTCGGAATTGTGATACCAAATGTCCATTATTCTGACAATGATATCCTTATAAATGAAAAGAAAGAGAGATTTGACGTATATACCACCCCTTCTTTCAATGAATGGACATTCTACAAGGCATTTATCAGGGGACACCTCGAAAATGTTGACTATATGTCGCCAAAGATAGATGGAGCGCATTACCCAATGATAAACGGAAAGCCGCTTGAAGGTTTTATCGATGCAGACGGCAACTCTTTCCCTCAATTACGTCCTGACAGGAATAATGACCCCGTATTTAATAAGTATCCTTGCAAGAGTGCCTTCATAAAGCATATTCCTACGGGCTGTATTGATGATTACCTCAATTCTAAGGTGAAGAGAGGATGGCCTGACAAGAAAGATGATGGGAAATCAGTAAGAGACTTCGGTCTTGAGTATTTTTCATATTACAATACTCTTACAGATGAAAAGATTAAATATTTTGATGAACATATAAAATAATAAATAAAAAAACATTTTAAATTATGACATTAAAAGAAGCAACTAATTGGCTAACTGCCGAAGAAATTATTAAAGTGGCTGTTGGAATAACCAATGCCTTACAACATCAAAATAGAAATTTAAAAAAAGGACAAAAACTCCCGCCTACAGTAGAAGAAATGGGCGATGAATACCCACTTTATGCTTTTGGAACCTTATTCAAAATTACCGAGGTGGAAAAAACAAATGCACTCGCACTTGTAATTAAAGAAGCATACAAAACGGCATATGATGAAATAATAACTATTATAAACAAAAAGGGATGACGTTAAAACCATTTTTTTCGGTTAGTGTAATCTATTATATCATTCCCAAATAATATCAGTAATTTGAACATTCCTAACTATTTATATGAAAAAATATTAATATTATGATGGAAGGAACAAAATATTTCAAATTATTTGACACTGAGCCAAATTATGAAACTTATATCGATGGAGATGAAGTATATCTTCCTAATGTAAGTCTGACGTTGGATGATGATGTCGTACATTATAATCCAAAGAATCCTGCTAATGAATATCTTACTTTCGAAGTCTTGTCTAACGGTAATATCTGCCAAGGCTTTGGAGGTGGCGGCGGAGATGAGCCTATTATGATGCTTGGAAAGAGAAAAACCAATAACGGTGACCTCATCCTCGGTGCGGGAAACAATGAAGCATATATAGAATATAGTACCGATAATGGTGAGACTTGGCAAGAAATGCCATCATCACTAAGCGTAACATCAGGAGATATTATTCTTCTGAGAGGAAATGCTACACTTCGTGAATTTATAAATAATGGAGGAGGTGGCGGAGACGTTATAAAAGGCGGAACTAGGGGTGCTTCTGGCCATTTCTCCTTCGAAGGAACCTCTTGCGCTTTTAACCTTAGAGGAAATATAATGTCAATTGTCGGCGGGGAAAACTTTAGAGGACTTGCCAGCATGGCAGATGCTACTTTCGAAAATCTGTTTGAATCATTGGAAGTAATAGATGCTTCTAAGTTAGTGCTCCCTGCAACAACCCTTTCAGAAGGCTGCTATCAAGGTATGTTTTCAGGCTGTTACGCTATGACTAAGGCACCTGCAATACTTCCTGCAATGACACTTGCAAATCGATGTTATAACAGTATGTTTAGCAGTTGTGGAAATTTAACTGCCACACCTACACTTCCAGCAACAACACTTGCTACTCTATGTTATACCTATATGTTTTCATACTGTACAAGTTTAACGCATGTGTCATCTCTTCCTGCAACGGCGCTTACTGAATCATGTTATAGCAATATGTTTGTTGGCTGTAGTTCATTGACAGTTGCCCCTGCTCTCCCTGCAACATCTCTTGCTACTTATTGTTATGAGCAAATGTTTGCTGATAGTGGACTTATAACAGCACCAGAACTCCCTGCAACCGAACTTGCATATGGATGCTATCTTTATATGTTTTCTAGTTGTAGTAACCTCACTACCCCAATGGCTACGTTACCTGCAACTACATTGGAAGGTGCTTGCTACTATCAAATGTTTACTTACTGTACAAATTTAACCACCGCACCTGAAATTATGGCAACCCGTTTAATTAATGGAGGCGGAGGTATGGGCGACTGCGGCGGAATGTTCCAAGGTTGCTCAAGCCTAAATTATGTGAAATGCCTTGCAACAAGCGTTAGACAAGAATGTTGTAAAAACTGGCTGAGTGGTGTTGCCGAGAATGGAACATTTGTAAAGAGTTCAAGTATGTTTGATTGGCCATCTGGCGTTAATGGCATTCCTTCAACTTGGACTAGACAAAATGCTTAGTAAATCGCACAGCAAAAAGAAAAGGGAGACTTAAAATCTCCCTTTTTTAATTTTCATCAACTACTTTTTATTCAGGATTGGATTTCTTGTAGAAACCTGCAATCTTTGAAGGTACCAGCGGTCCTTGGAATTTCCTTGTCGCACCTGAATTAGGGGTAAAGATAACCGATACGATATTTCCGTTATCAACCTTCGGCAAGGTAATCTTGTAAGTTCCCATAATGTGCCTTCCCATTACCCTAATGATTACACTCTTTGGGTTTCCTTTCTTATCCTTAACAACTTCATATTCATTTGCTTCTGCGATATTCGTATAGGAGTTACCACATACCCTATAACCCTGCATAAACATATTTGTCTTCTCATAGGAGATAAAGATAGAGTTATCAGTAAGTTGGTTATCAACGCCATCATCATCTATATAAGAAGTAGGTACGATTGCCCAATCTTTTTCTTCAAGAGACTTAATCATTGTCTCATAGAGAGCCTTGTTCTGTGCTGCCTTCTCCTCTTTGGAGAGTTTCTGTGCAAATGTAGGAATTGCCATAAGCACCATTACAATAAAAATCAAAAATCTTTTCATAGTTAAATCATTTTGTTTCTATTATTATCATAATATAAATAGTTTTGGAAACGAAATCACATTTTCACTTTCAAAAATAAGCAAAAATCACAAAATAGAACAGAAATAATGCCTGAAAATCACATTTTCTGCTATATTTTTGCTGCCATTTTCACATTTTTTACGAATTCGTTGAAATTTTTCTTTATTTCTTCCCCATCAGGAAGGTATTTTATCCACCCGTCAAAGAACTCATCAAAGACAAGATGTAGGTTCTGTCCACTTAAGGCATAGGTGTTCCTGTAAGAGCAAGCCAATTCAAATTCAATGGTGTTTGCAGGAAAGTTCTCGGAATAAAACCTTGAAACAAGGACGGGCCATTCTCTCTTCTTGTTATTCATCACCTCCTTCAGCAACGAATAATTTGTCCAAAAGAAAGTACCATAGTAATAGTATCTATATTTTGGAATAACCTCTAACGGCTTTATCTCGTTCCATTGTGCTGTAAGAAATGGAAATCCATAATAGACATGTTCCCTTGCATTGAGAAAATAAGTTATCTCTTCTGGCTTGGAAAGAGCAAAATAATACATTGAGCAAATCAACTTCACAAGACTATCATTGAACTCGTTGCTTATTCCCTTGCTGTGCCCAAAGAAAACTAACTTCCCCTTGTTATCGTTACTATTTACAACCTCTTCATATAACGCCTTACTTTCCCTGAAGTCTGTATTCTCTTCCGCCTTGAAACGGACATTAAGATAGCCTAACTCCATTATGGCTTTTTCCCAAGTAATGATAAGTTCCTTGTCTCCTAAAAATTCTTTCTTCAAAGAGAGAACAAATACTGCCTCATCAAAGACATTATGAAACCTCCTTAACAATTCAAAGTGAAGTGACAGTATCTTTGACTCAGAAACAGTCGTCTTCGCACCCTTGTTATCTGGAATATACATGAAAAATACTAATTTCTTCTTCATAGCCTTGCTTTCTCCTTTACGTCCTTACAGAACTCATTGAATTTCCTCTTCACTTCCTCGCCATTATCAACATATGTACAATATTCGTTAAATCCCTCATCAAAAACCTTATGCAAGTCCTTTCCCGAAAGCATATATGTATTACCGTGTGATGATACAGCATCAAATTCAATGGTATTGGCGGGAAAATTCTCAGCATAGAATCTTGAAACTAATTCGGGGTATTCCCTTTTCTTGTTTTCCATCACTTCCCATAATAACGAGACATTTGTCCAAAAGAAAGTGCCATAGAAATAATACTTGTACTTAGGTATCATCTCCCATCCATTAGCCTTGCTCCATTGTGCGTTAAGAAGCGGAAAGCCATAATATACCCTCTCGTGGTCAATCATGGATTGTTCAAATTCTTCTATGAAGTTAAGATTGAAATAATACATCGAGCAAATTAATCTGACGAGACTTTCATTATACTGATTGGTAGTCCCCTTGTTATGCCCAAAAAACACCCACTTCCCCTTGTTATCATCTTTCTCAACCACTTCTTCCTTAAATGCCTTGCATTCTCTGAAAGGAGTATTCTCTTCAATGGTAAATCTTACATTCAGGTAACCAATTTCCATAAGTGCTGCAGCCCAACTGCGGATGACATCATCCTTCCCTTCCTTAATGTTCTTATTAAGAGAAAGTACGAATGTTGCTTCATCAAAGACATTATGAAACCTCTTCAGCAACTCAAAATGTAACCTTAGCACAGGAGACCTCTCAATTGCTTCCGTTGCGGGAGTGGTGTCTGCAACATATAGGAAATATACGAGTTTCTTCTTCATGATTAATCCCTCTCAAATACATCTCTTGTATAAACCTTCTCACGAACATCATCAAGGCAACTATCATATCTGTTGGCAATGATGGCGCCGCTACGTCTCTTGAACTCATCCAAGTCATTAACCACCTCTAAGCCAAAGAATTCCTTACTCTTCAATGTCGGCTCATAGACAATCACATTCACACCATTTTCCTTAATCTTTTCTATTACCCCCTGAATAGCACTGTCACGGAAGTTGTCTGAACCAGACTTCATTGTAAGACGGAAGACGCCCACAGTATCTCCCTTGGCAATATCAAGCACTTGCTTTGCAATATGACCTTTCCTTGTATCATTACTTTTCACAATTGCGGAAATAACGTCCTGCGGAACACCCTTAAAGTTAGCAAGAAGTTGCTTGGTGTCCTTAGGAAGACAATATCCGCCATAACCGAAACTAGGGTTGTTATAATGAGTGCCTATCCTTGGGTCTAAACCAACACCCATAATAACTGACTTGGAGTCAAGCCCTTTCAACTCTGCATAGGTATCGAGTTCATTGAAATAACTTACCCTAAGGGCAAGATATGTGTTGGCAAATAACTTTACCGCTTCCGCTTCTGTCGTGCCCATAATAAGTGTCGGAACACCATCCTTAATTGCCCCTTCCCTAAGAAGTTCGGTGAAAAGTTCTGCGTTCTCCCTGTCTTGCTCGCTGTTAATTCCAACGATGATACGGCTTGGATAAAGATTATCATAAAGTGCCTGCCCTTCCCTTAAGAACTCAGGAGAGAAAAGGAGATTAATCTTGCCGTCATATTTTGTATGAATACCATTAGTATAACCAATTGGAATGGTTGACTTAATCACCATCACCGCCTTTGGATTCACTTCCATCACCGCATCGATGACTTCTTCTACGTGTGACGTATCAAAGAAATTCTTCTCTGGGTCATAATTGGTTGGGGCTGCAATGACAACAAATTCAGCATCCTTATATGCTTCCCTTGCGTCAAGCGTTGCCCTGAGATTAAGTGGCTTCTCCTTAAGATATTCTTCTATGTACTTGTCCTGTATTGGAGAAATCCTGTTATTTACCTTTTCTACTTTTTCAGGAATGACATCTGTCGCAATTACTTTGTTTTTTTGCGAAAGAAGTGTTGCCATACTCATTCCCACATATCCTAAACCTGCTACTGCAATCTTTTTGTTCATATACGTGATTTATTTTATATAAAAGATAATAAAAAATCATTTGAAAATCAAGAAAAATCGAAAAAAGCACACCCAAGTAGGATGTGCTTCTATTATTTAGCGCGATATTGTATGTTAATTCCCTTTGATTTTCCAACCGTCTCCTTTTACATATTCATAATTTCCATCTATATAGTCGTCCATTTCTTTGCTTGCTCTACGGTATGCATCTTCTTGTTCTGCATTACCAAAGAAACGCTTTAATGATGGATTTTTCATTCTTCTATAACGCCCTTCTTTATCATATTTATCCATTATCCCAAATGCTTTAGTGCTGTCATAATCATATGGTATTCCATCTTTATTCCTTTGATGATATAGTGTATGACTTGGTGAATCAAAGCCATGACGTTCACTATGAGCAATAACCTTATTTGAAAAAGTATCCCCTCTTACATTCGGTTCAAAGTAGGGAGATTCTTCATCTCCTTGATAAGCAAATTTGTCATTAAACGCTTTATCTGATGCATTACCAAAACGCAATGCCCTGTCATATTCTCCGCGTTCTTGAGATTTTCGTCTAGCATTCTGATATGTTTTCCAATCGAGTTCGGTAAGGCATTGCTTTACTGATTCAGCAACAATCTCCTTGAGTTGTGCTTCATTGATTCTTATTACGTTCTTTTTCATAGTCTTATTTTCGTTTGTTTTATTATTATTTTTCGGTAATTGAGTGCTTTCTGCAAATTCAGATAAAGCAATTTGTGCTTCGTGTGGTAGTGTATCAATGTAGTTCCATATTGGGTCATTCGGTTTCTTTGTCGTACCACAGGGAACATCTTGATTATTCCAAAAGGATAAATAGCCATCTTTTGCCAGTATCGCCATTCTCTTGTAAGGGTCATTTACATCTCTACTTTTATCGTAAAGCAGAAGCACCTTATATCCTTGATTTATGAATTTTTGAAATTCTTTATATCCCCCAATCTTCTTTGATAAGCAAAAGTCATTGTTGTCATCAGGAAAAGCAAGATTCTGTATTGGAAACCATCTTGCATCTCTTTGGTTTTTGCATTCGCCTATACTTATCGTTCCATCATCATAAATAGGATTGGGGCATAAGAAAGGTTGCATTGCTTTTCGCAATGCCCTTTCAAAATCTGAATGTGTTTTATATTGTTGTATGTTTTTTTCGCCTCCGTTGGGTATTGATGGGTTGTGTATGATATATCTATTCCATTTCTTGAAATCATCCTGAAGAATATGGATTGGTACACCATCTTCAACATAAAACCTATAGGCAGCATCAATGAAATTTTTAGGAATGCCAGCATTGCTGATTTTATCGGCAATTTCCTTACTATATTTCTTTACTGCTAGATTATATCCTTCGTTTATTTTCATTATATTCGTGCATTAATCATCCTATAAATAGTCTGAAAAATGAAATTTTTAAGGTATTGCTACAAAATGGACATTGATATATCTAACAATAGTTGCCATTCATTCGGTAATAATAAGGTTTTTGGGTATACAATTCTGAATGATGTCTATTTGAATGTATCGGGTATGCCAAACCTTTTTTGTCACTTTTTTAATGACAACTCTATGGAGTTAACAGATGAATTTCTATGTAAATGGGGTAATAATGTATCTTCTTTTATAAAAGACACTATAGGAACAGTTATCAACCTTCAGTTGGTGATAGATGTCCCCAATATTCTCCGTAATTTGAAGTATTTTGAAACAGGTGTTCCATATGACCCTAACAACAAAGAAATGTACTTAATAAAATCGCACCCAATAGTTGATTTGCTGCAAACAGGGGATTCTTATTTTATTACTATTGATGGGAAATCACTATATGATAGGGGCATAGTTAATGAGAAATTAGCCAATGACCTATTCAAAAAAGTATCTAATGATATTTCTGCATACATTAATAAACGATGGCCTATTCCCTAATAAAAACGCACCCCAATAGGATGCGTTTCTTTTTCAGTTAGTGTAATCTAGTATATCATTCCCTTTTATAAAGATATCGGTGTAATCAGGTATATCGTTCCCAAACAAAAAGCCCACACCTTTCAGTGCGGGCTTCTCATAGAATATGATAACTTATTATTCGGCCTCAAACGATACGCTCTCTGGATATACTACAAATGATATGCTAATATATTCAAGAGAAGGGGTAGGTTTGATAAGTATCTTGGCTGGCAAGATATGCTGGTCTCTGGTCTCTTCGGTGCTTTCGGTTATAACTCTATAATCGTAAATACCTCTGTTGGCCTTAACATCAGCAAGAATTGGCTCAACTATTCCCTTGAACTGTTTTTCAAGAGTAACATCATAAGGTTCGAAGATAAGATACTTGGAAGCATCAACGATAAGTTTCTTCACACGTATCATAAGTCTTCTTACGTTAATTCTGTTAAGTGGGCTGTCAGTCTTATAGGCTGTCTTGTTACCCCAAATCTTAACGCCATCCTTAGCGAAAGACTTAACTGGATTAATCATGTTCTCATAAAGGGTATCCTCATCGTCAAGAGTGGTCTTATAAACGGCCTTTACACAATTGACATTACCTCTCTGCATACCTGCAGGTGCAAACCAAGGATAAGTGTTGTTGTCAGTCTCGGCCATATTTCTAACGACATCCTTAGTTGCTGGAAGGTTCAGATATCTCTTATTAGAGTTGTCATAATACATAATCCAAGGATAATAAGTACATGCATAAGATGAATCAAGTTCAACCTCGTTAAACATGTCTGTTAAATCATCTGGTGTGATAACATCACCATCAACCATATATGGTGCTGCCATTACATAAAGGGCATCGCCACCTCTGTTGTCTCTATCCTCGATGATATCAATAACATCCTCGGTAAGGAGATTGTTGTTAAACCAGTCGATTCCTGGGGTTGCAAACAAGTTAATGTCAATATCCTGTGGGTTGGCAAATACTCTATAACCTGCGAGGTAAGCATAGTAGTCACTGGTGATTGCTGTGCTTGGCAGGTCAAGATGTTTGTTAAGACCGTTCTCATGAACCTGAGTAAAGGCTGAAGAACCATCTACAGGATACTTGGTTGCCTTGTAGTTATCAGTGTTGGTACGTGACTCTCTATTAATATCCCATCCGTCAAATCCACCATAGAAGTATGAAGTAAATTTACGGGTGTTAATATCCTTATAGATAGTGCCGTCAACATAAGTAGGAGCATTGATAAGTCTTGGCTCATACTTGTCTGGGGTAACCTTGTCAGTTGATACAGTGGTGAATACATATCCAGAAGCGCCATCTACATAGACATTCTCTGGGTCAGCGTGTGATAATACAGAGTCCATATGGAAACCGTTAGTTATCATTTCTACGCCAGCATCACCATTGTTATCATAAGCATTCTTTCCCTTGTACTTCAATACATCAATATCACCGATGCCTCCGAAATACTGTCTCTTAGCCTTAATGTCTGGGCGGAAAACGGTATTGTAGTCAACAACCACTGGGCTGCCTTCTACATATGTAGGCATTGGGAAACCAATAAATCCGCAAGGTACTGAATTGGATATTTCTTCATTATCAGCCATCTCAACTGCAATGTACTTAGACTTGGAAACATAGCCTCCGTCAGCAGTACCAATCTTGAAAGCAATATAAGAAGAACTACCCTCAACCATTGAACAACGAGAGAAACGCTCAAGTACCAGTGGTGCATTGTCGTTATCATTGAAATCACGAACCAATACGTCGAAGGTTCCTTCATCAGGTCTAATATTCTGAATAGAAACCTTTACCTGGTAATTCGCTACATCACCATCAGAAATTGTGATGAACTTGAAGAGTTTCTTTAAGGCTACGGTTGTTGTTGCAGAATCTCCTTCCCCTTCAGTTGATGCATAAGCCTCAGATACAAACCAAGGGGTCTGTGCTGGACGATATGTATCAGTGAAATCATCAAAGTCTTCTTCATTTGGTGTAACAGTTCCTTCCTGAATTTTCTCAACCTTAGTGTATTTAAGATTAACATAATCAGGAAAGTCGTCTTCGTTATTTACCATTTCTGGTTTTTCCTCAAACTCAGCATCAGAGATTACTTCATAAGTTGCAGCAGAATCTGTAGGGGCAGCACCCTTAGTGTAAGTAGCAGTATAAGTTACTACACCACTAGTCTCAGCACTTGTAACTTCGCCCTTAGCATACCAATCGTCAACTGGTGTCTCTGTTGCATTCTCATAAAGAGCCTCGATATAAATTGGAGTGGTTCCATTATCTGGTCTAGTGCTGATTACACGGTAAATGTAATCGCTATCACCTTCATTTAATGAAACATTATAACGATACTCCGTATTTGCGTAGTCCTTAATGTTCTTCTCCATGGTTACGATAATGCTGAACTTACCTTCGCCGTTAATTGACTCACCTTTTGCATTAGTCTTTACACAGTTTGAAGTGTAAACTGCAGGGGTGTAAGGTCCAATTGCAATACTTTTAACGATTGGTTCAGCAGCATCGCTTTGTTTTTCACAGATGTTGTCGATGTTAAGTCCATATCTCATCTTGCTTCTCAAGATAATCACAGGTCTTGCAGGGGTTGTGTCGGCTGATGCGGTTGTAACAATCCAAGCAGGTCCAGCATGATAGCCAGAGAGACCGAGAACACGAACAACATTCAAGTTGTTTGATTGTTCCAAATAACTCTTTGCCACATAAGGCAATTCATACTTAGGAAGGCCATTACCTTTGAACTTCTCAGGAGATGTGCCACCAAAGTAATCAACGAACTCAGACCAATCCTTTACCTGAACATTTTCAAATGCTGGTCCGTAAAGGGTTTCGCCTACAAGTCCGAGGCTTGTTAATCCAAGACTTTTGACTGCATAAGTAACATCTTTCTCTTCTGTATAGATTCCTGGTGAAACGTGGCCACCTCTTGCATCACTTATCATATTCATTCTTATTTTTTATCGTATTATTTTTCTATAAATAGCATTAAGATTTCAAAAAACTAACCTAGTCTTCTTTTTTTATGACATTGAACGGGCAGAAACCATCAATTTTGATTTCAGAGTCCTTATATGGGTTAATTTTCTTCAATCCCTTTACTTTTATTTCATCATTAATTTTAACTTTAAAATTATTATCTATAACCGTTTCGGTATCATTTATAAATATTTTATAACTTCTCACATTTTCAAGTAACACATGTTTAGCAGTAAAATCACTGTCCATCTTGAACTTATAGGAACTATCACATTTATCAAAATGCATCGTTATCGTTATAGGCTCATAAGCATATGGTGCTTTCTCAGTGTAATCACAAGGAAATTCCTCAACCTCCGCATAGGAAGACTTACTCTTGTCACCGTCATATCCAAGTAAAACCAGCCTCGACTTCTCTTCAACGACAAAACTGTCCTTCGTAATGATATAAGCCATTACTGTAATGTTGTAGGACTGAGAATAGAACTGACGGTTATCAATGCTATATTCCGACTCATCAGAAATTTCAGTAAGTTTCATCGGAATGAAGTGCCCTTGTGGGCGAATATAACAGTCTATAGCCTTGAACTTCTCATTTACCAATTGGTTGAACTCATTAAGCATCTCATATTTGTTGGTGACAATGCTTATCGTGTAAATAAGGTCAATAGCAAACGGCTGAAGCATCTTATAATCTACATAATAACTTCTTCCAGCATCATCTTGTCTCTCCACTCTTTGAAGAAGGACATAATGCTTTCCAGGAATATTCCTTGTATCTCCCCAGGTTGTCCCCCCTTGAGGATTGTTTTGCCTAGTAATTGTTTTAAAATTCAGCAAAAGATTCTTCTTATCATCAACACTGGCCCAAGACTGCATATACTCGGAAAATCTCTGATTGGAAAAAAGGGTTATGGTCGGAAGCCTGGAGCCTTCAAATGAGATATCAAGGTCTTCTTCCACCCATCTCTTGAATTCCTCGTCAATATCCTTGTACTCTAAAGGATTTGGAAACGGAGTGGAGTCCTTAAGCGGTTCCTTGGCAATGTTCCTTCTTCTCTCTTGACCAATTGCCTCATCTCTGGTTCTTAATATGTTCTTATACTCTCTTGGCATCGCTTATCCTGAAAATTCTGATAAATCAACACTAGCACATTCAATTGTACGATAATACGGGTTCCTTCCGTAGATAGTGTTCTTATTTGCAGTCATACCGACTCTACCATCATTGGTGACAGTAAAATACTCGCGGTGTTCTGGCGTAATCTGTAAGCCAATATAATCACCACGACTGATGTCACATCCATACTCTTCCAATGTCTTGAGTAAGACACTAAAAGTCAACTTACCTGTTTGAGCATAAAGACCCTTTTGTAACTTAGTATTATATGCCTTCATTTCCGCATCCTGCACCTCATAGATTACTGGAAGTTCTATTGGTGTAGCATATCTGATTAAGTCTTTTGCCTCATGATAGATATCATCAACCTTAGTCTTCTCAAGGTCTACCCTATAAAGAATTACCGTCTGGTTTGCATCCTGTTCAAGATACTCCATGGCGAATTCCATCTCAAGGTCAAAGTCCTCAGGACCGAAGAACTTGCTGTTCCTCTTAATTGGTATCTTTTTCTTGTTATTCTTATTCTGTAAAGGCATGACAAAAATCGTATTTCTAATAAATAGTTTCCTGTTAGGAAAAAACCTCACACGTGCACGCGCGATATACAGGGTATTTAATATATATTAATATATTTTTAATAATATAATTTATAATTAATAAAAAAATATCTAAAGAAATATTATTATTAATTTAATATACTGTTACTTAAAGAAAAAAAGTCTACTTTTCTTGTTTTTTATAAAACTTTTTTGTATTTTTGTTAAAATTATAGTTAATGACATTTGATTCCATAAAGAGTAGAAACCTTGCAATTGATTTGCTGCGTGAGTATGCTGGCAGAAACCCATACCTCTTGAAGTTGAAGAGGGACGTAATTCTGAACGGCAAGGTTGCTCTTTTGTCAGAATTTAACATTGAATATATACATAAAAACGTTAATACAGCCCCTAAGGCTATAAAGAAGACCGTCAGAATTGCAGACTGGTATGGGGAAAAATTAAAAGATACTTATAGCATTGAATTTATACCAGAAAAAGTCCATATTATAGCCTTACTTGGTGAAACAAACACGTCTTTTCATTGCTATATAAAGTACCGTCAGAACATGGACCCGCTAGAAATCTTCTTGCCTAAGAAAGGGGTGCTTGAGAACTTTTTAGTTAGTGACTATCATACTGTCGATGTAGATTTTAACAGATATGATAATCTTTCTATGTCCAAAGACCCTAATAGGAGGTTAAAAGAACACCAGAAGGATGCTGTCCGTTTCCTTATTTCAAGAAAAAAGTGCATCCTGGCAGATGATATGGGCCTTGGGAAGACATTAGAACTCTCAGTGGCTGCAATAGAAGGAAATTTTGACTCTGTTGTAATCATATGCCCAGCATCTCTCAAGACAAATTGGAAAAGAGAGTTAGAATGGTATGTTCCAGAACGAGATATATCAATAATAGACTCCTTTATTGGTAAAACAAAGGGCGAATTAGAAAAATTTCTCGGTTATGCGGAAGGAAAAAGCGGACTTTCGGTTGAAGATTTGAAGAAAGAAGCCGCAGAACAAGGAAATTGGAAAGAAAATAGGTTTATTATCATCAATTATGATATTTTAGACAAATTTTATGAAATTCCAAAGTCCAGAAGTCAGGAAAATATCAGTAAAGCCCTTGAAAACAGTCCTTTATTAAGATATATTCTTAATAAAAAGTCTTTACTTATAATAGACGAGGCTCACAGACTTTCAAATAACACTTCAATTCGCTATAAGGTAATAAAAGACCTTATCAAGAGGGGAAATCCTGATAGTATTTATCTTTCAACAGGAACGCCTATTACAAACAGCCCTCAAAATCTCTTTTGTCTTCTTCAGTTAATTGAAAATGACATTAGTTCAGACTGGCAGTATTATATGGACCGTTATTGTGGGGCTATGAAGATTCCAGCAAAGGGTGAAAAGGAAAAATGGACAAACAGGTTCTTACATTTCAAAAAGAAACCTAACTGGTATGCGTTATCTGAAGACGAAAAGGCTGAACTTAAGACATATATCAGAAATAATGCCAGAATGATAACGGTTACCAAGGATGCGACCAATCTAGATGAACTCAAGACTAGAATTTCTCACATTTACCTGAGACGTATTAAGGAAGACCTTAATGAGGGATTACCAGAGAAGCATATTCACGAAATTTTGTATGATTTTGATTTAATGCAAACAATGGAATATGAGAGGCTATGGGAAGAATATGAGAAAGCACAACTGGAAGCAGACCCTACGAAGGAAATTAACAAGGAACTCTTGGAAGGTGCAATATACAGAAGATATTGTTCTAATCAAATGGTTCCTAATACCATAAAGTTGGCAGAAGAGTTTATCGCAAAAGGAGAGAAGGTTGTTATTGCAACCTGTTATGATGATGAGTTGAATATCCTCAAGGAACATTTTGGTGATAAATGCGTTGTCTATAATGGGAAAATGAGTGCTAAGCAGAAAGACGCTGCCCAAGAAGCCTTTACTAACGACCCGAATATAATGGTATTCTTAGGACAGATAATAGCGGCAGGAGTAGGTATCACGTTGATTGCATCTCATATTATAATTTTCAATGATTTAGACTATGTCCCAGGTAATGTTAGGCAGTTTGAAGATAGAATTTATAGGATAGGACAGACTAAAGATGTACATATCTATTATCAGATATTTCGCAATACACAATACGAAAAAATTTGGAACCTTGTATTAAAGAAAGAATTAAACATTAATCAAGTAATAAAGAAAGAAGACGAAAAATAAGAAAAAATGAAACGCAGTAGGTCATTTAAGTACAGAACATTAAAATGGTTCATGGCTATTAAAGGATGGAGAAAAAGAAAATTTTATTTTAAACACGGTGAATATTATGTATCTCCACACCTCCCTAATAAGAGATACTTGTATAATAAAGGAAATGAATTTTACTGTGCTTTTGCTGCAAATATAGGATTTGGTGTTACTTACCAATCACAATATCGTGCCAATTTTAAAGATTGGGAATTAGGGATATTAGACTTTAAAAAAGCATAATTATGATAAGAACAGACATTATTAATTTACTAATTGAAAAATTCAATTTTCAGACATATCTGGAGATTGGATTATGTGACCCAGAAGGTAATTATCTCAATGTTCATTGCCGTCATAAGGAGTGTGTAGACCCTTATGAAAATAATATCGGTGCTGATTTTGAAGATAATTCTATAAAGGCTTATATTGAAAAAAACATCCTAACATATAAGATGACATCAGATGATTTCTTTGCTCAACTTCCACCAGAAAAGAAATATGATATCATTTTCATTGACGGATTACATTTTGAAGAACAAGTCGGGAGGGATATTATTAACAGTTTCCGTCATCTTAATCCAGGTGGAGTTATCGTGGTTCATGACTGCCTTCCTTATGACAAGGCTGCTCAAGAAGAAAACCGCACTACCGAAATTTGGAACGGAAGCACCTGGAAGGCAATACCACAGTTAGGACTGCAGGGTATAAATTATTATGTAGTTGACACAGATTGGGGTTGTGGAATTTTGCAGTACTTTGGTGATATTAATGCATTGAAGTATCCAGAAAAAGCCGATTATGATTATGACCAAATATTTTCTTCAAAGACAATTCGTGATATCGTGATGCATGTTATAACAACAGATGAATTTATGGGATTTAATGTTGAGCAAAAAAACAATGAGTAATGGAAACACTGGCATTTGTTGATGAAATTGGTATGACACTTGAAGGTGAGTATATGTATAGATTTGATTTCACCGAAGACTCAGATGTTGTTTGGGGTGACTTTTTCAATGTCGTCCCATCTGCCTTAATTCCAAGACTGGAAGTTGACAGAAATTGCATCACAAAGACAGGGAAAGTTGTTATACCAAAGAAAATGCTCTTAGCCAAGAAGAGTTATTGTTTCTCTATGCAAGATTGTATCGATGGTATTTTGCCACTTATCTATACAGAAATAGACGGGGATGCTCTTATGTCTAACGAAAAACCATTTTTCTTAAGATTTGGGGAAACAATTGATGATGTTGAAAAGAAATTGTCCGAGTTTAACCTAAAAATGGTTGATGTCGAGGAAGTTGAACATGGGGATAATTCAGCAATTGGAAAACTTATTGATGCTATGAATAATGATGATGAAAATGAAGATTAAAGATGTTACTAGCATATATAAAGCCAATCTGTATAAATACAGATAAGACGTTTGAATATGATTTTTTCTTTACCGAGACACCAGATTATGTTTGGGGGCAATTTTGGGATGTTACACGACCAGCATCCAATGGTGATATGACCCCAGACCAGACAACATACTCCGAAATCTATAGGGTGAAGACCGACATGCCGTTAAAAACCCTTCAGGAAACTACATGCCACTCAATGGAATATGCAACTTATGGAATATTAGCATTAGGCTGGATAGACATAGAAAACCTGACGGAATATCCAGAAAAGGGGAGAATGGTAATGAGATTTGGAGAAGATATTGAAAGTATTAAGAAAAAGTTATCAGATTATGGATGGGAACTAACAAAAAAGCACCTATAAAAGGTGCTTTTTCTTTGGGAACTATATACCTGTTGTCCCACAAATTTAGATAAAAAGTTGAAGTCCAGTCAAAAAAAGTCTGGACTTCACTGCAATATTTCCTTATTATTTCAGTATATAATAATGACAAAGGGAAATGACAGGGAAATATGATGAAATTCTACCACTTCAACAGCATTTACGAACTCACATCTTACTTCAATACAAACGAGAAATGCCGCAGGGCAATCCGTGACTCCCGATGGGAGAAGGGCGATGTAGTGTGCCCATACTGCGGCGGACACCACTGCGCAGAGAGAAAAGACGGAAGATACCGTTGCCACAAGTGCGGAAGCAACTTCTCCGTGCTCGTAGGAACTATCTTTGAGAACACCAAGATTCCGCTTGTGAAGTGGTTTATCGCAATGTACCTCGTATCCTGCCACAAGAAGGGCATTTCATCCGTTCAGTTGGCAACGGACATCAACACCACGCAGAAAACCGCTTGGTATATCTTGCACAAGGTAAGAACCCTTTTCAGGCAGGATGATTCCGTTGTTTTAAGCGGCAATGTGGAGTGTGATGAGATGTACTTGGGCGGCAGGGAAACAAACAAGCACGAATGGAAGAAAACCGCCAAGACACAGGGCAGGAGCACGAAGACAAAGACACCAATCTTCGGTATGGCAATGGTATGGAAAACCGAAGAAGTGAACCGCAGGACAGGCGAAGTGAAGGAAAAGACACACTCCTTCGTGAATGCAAGGAAGGTAAAGGATGCAAGGGCAGCAACCCTTATCCCAATCATTGAGAAATTCGTTGCCGAAGGCAGCACCATCATCACCGATGAACTCTCCGCATATTGCTCTCTCAACCCTGCGAAGTACAACCATATCTTTGTAAGGCACGGGGCAAAAGAGTTTACTATCGGTTCCTATTCCACCAACGGCATTGAAGGTTTTTGGGCACATTTCAAGAGAATGGTGTTCAGCACCTACCACTTTGTTTCCAAGAACTACCTTGAGAGGTACATAGACGAATCAGTTTACAGGTGGAACACAAGGGAGATAAGCGAGGGGGCAAGATTCCTTGATATGTTCTGCAAGGCGATAGGCAAGGTTCAGTACAAGGATGTAAGAATGTGCGAGGCGGCGTAGGAAAATCTTGACAAATTTTCAAGATTGGTTATATTTATAGAAAGAAGAACCCCGCAGCCGTTATCTACGGGGAGAAAAGTGTTCTTTTGATTGAATTACTTAAAGTAATCCCATTCGTGACATTAAGGATAAAATATCCTTAAGCCACTGATAAGTAAAAATTCTGCTCATAATAGAACGAATTTTAAACATTATTTAGTGGCAAAGCCACAGAACTGCCGTTATGGGACTTTCCCAACCATTCAGTTCCGTGACAAATTTAGTGAAAATCCCCAATGGAAACATCGGGGATTTTTCGTATTCAGGACTATTTATAGTTGATATTTAAAGAATTTTTTTGTATATTTGATAAAAAAGATAATAGTATGAGAAAAAGAACAATACGATTAACACAAGAAAATTTAAAAGACATTGTAGAAGAAACTGTAAAAAGGGTACTTCCGTTAATAAATCATCAACCATCAAAAGACGATATTTTTGATTTGGACTCTATCCCTATGGATATACTTGACAATGGGTGGCAAAGGTATCATCCGTATTTGTTTACGATTGACCATAGGAACCCACTTGCCAATAGAGTTGTAGAGGAATCAACTGATTATAAAAAGCAAATTTTACTTGTCAAAGAAGCGATTGTTAAAACCTTCCCAATTGATGAAACACAATTTGTAATAAAGGAAGGTAGTCATGGGCTATATGCTGCAATATTAGTTGCTCTTACGGATGATAATGTTGATATAATTGAACAAGCAATGGAAGATAAAGGTTTTTTCAGAAGTCAGCCAACCGATGAAAAACTTCTCCTTGATAGAAAGAATAGAACATGGATTGATGTTAGATTTGAACCAAAAGAACCTGATGATGTTACGCAAGAAGTTCACAGAAAATATTCTATCCTTTACCATCTTACCCCTTCTGTTTTTGAAGATAATGTAAAGAAAGATGGCTTAAAGGTTTCCAACAACAATCCCAATTATAGATATTCTGAGTCAAGAGTGTTTTTAAGTGAAGGGGATGTAACAGATGAAGATATTCAGCAGTTGGTTAATACTTTATACGCACAAGCACAAGATAGGCACATAAACGGTTTAACACCAGAATATAGTTTATTTGCTTTTGATTTGAGTAAGATGGGAAATGATTTTAGATTCTTTTACGACATAAATGAACCTAAGGGATTATATACTAAAATTCCTATTCCTCCTACATATATCGTTCAAGTAAAACATATTTCTGCTGAAACTAACGATAAAATTCATTAAAACTGAAAGCCGTAGATTTACCTACGGCTTTTCTTTTGAAATTATCGGGACAACATGTATATAGTTCCCTTTTCTTTACAATAAACTATTAAACAATTATCTGTAAAGGTCCTTAAGTGTCTTGTTGAAACTTTCTCTTATCTGATTAAGTTCCACGCTTCTCTGATAAGCCTTTACTGCAGCAGGACCTAACATCTGAGCAACGTCAAAACCTGTAAGTGGTTTAAATCCGCCTTCGCCTTCATTAACCTGATTGCCAGACATAATATTCATCATATTCTCAATTATATAGTCAGCAACCTTTGCTACCGTATCAAAAACCTTGGCACAGGTCTTGTCATCTGCACCCCAAATACCAGCATAGTTAATAGCAGTACTCATGTTATAACCAAAATTTCTCATCACAATCCAAGCACAGATTTCAGCCTGTTGTTCAACCTTACCTCTTCCTTGCTGAGTGCCAACAAAGTAACTTGAAAATTCTTCCTTACTCTTCAAAAATCTCTGGTGTAACAATTCATGTGCAAATTCATGGATAAGTGTACTTACAGAACCAGGGGTCTTTTCAGAATCTTTAAGAACTGCAATTGTTCCACTCTTAGAAACGCCACGAGCACCATCAAGTTGCTCTTCGGTCTCATATTCAATTTGAACACCTGATTTCTGAATAACCTTTAAGATAGCATCGTACATTTCCTTAGATTTATCGGTTTCCTTTGAAACACCATCATACCAAGGAATTTCTTCATCAGCCGCAGGGTTTCCTACTAAGTCCTCAGTATTTGGAATTTGCTTTGTGTAACGGATATCGAACCAAAGAGGTCTTAGTTCAAAACTTACATTGGATAGAGGGTCTATCATATTTAAGTACTTGTTGAACCTCTCTCTTTCACCAACAGTCATATTTGCCTTAGCGCCTTCAATTTCTTCGTCAGTAGGTGTAAAGGTCTTTAACATTCCGATATGTATCAAGTAATTGATTGTTGCGGTCTTAACCTCTTCCTTGGTATTATATAACTTTTTGCCAAGTGGATACCACAGTGATATTGCTGGGGCATTAGGTATTATAGTACGGTTGGCCTTTCTCCAGTTAGACATAGACTTTACCATTGTTGCTTCAGGGTCTTGTACCCAAATTAATATTGAGTTTAAAATTGAGAACTTTGCACCCTGGGCGTTCCTGAACTTAATGATTGGCAGCATTTTTGATTTCCAGTCACCGTTGTTAAATGCGGCAATTAATTCGTTTTTGAACTGGACTAAGCGGTCCTTAATTTCCTTTGGGTCTAATGCTGTATTAATCTCAGTCGTTAAACTAGGCGTAGAAGCCGCAGCATTAATTAACTGGTCTATTTGAGCGAGTATGTTGTTTAATGTCTCATCTGACGTCTTGTTATTAGAAGTCTTCTCAACAGACTTTAAGAATTCTACGCATGGTTTTACCTTAAGTTTAATTGCTTCATCTCGTTTTTGTTGGTCATTCGAGACTGGAAAATACCAGGTCTTGCGCTTATTATCCCATTTTCCGCCAAATTTTCCAATTTGTCCTCTATATTCATATGTATTTTCTGATAACTCTGGGTCTATAAAAATAACATAATATGGTTGTCCTCCGCCATTTAATCTCTTTTCGACGGACCATTCAAATGCTTCTTTTAAAATTTCTTTTGCCATAACAAACATATTTTTTTTATAAATAGTTTGAAAATACACATTTTTTTAGTATCTTTGGCAAAAGATTTAGACTTATGGAAGAGAAAGAAAATTTTAAAGTAACCGAAATTGCAACCAATGATGGTTATACCTTATTTGAACTTTCAGATAAGAATTCATATATTCAGGACCCTTCAAGAAAGTTCCTTAATGAACACTTTTCCGAGATAGAACTGGATAATAAGGCACATTCTTATCTTGTAAGAAATAACTTTACTGGCGAATTTGAAAATTTTATTTAATATGTTAAAGGTTGAAAATAAAGGAAAAACAGACAAATATGTCTATGATATCTCGTTAGATGGTACAGTAGTTAATGCCTTAGGGCTTAATATACTGTCAAATACTGATGGTTTTAACTTCAAACTTCCTGAAAAATTCCGTTATACTGAGGAGCACCCATATATTAGTACAGGTCAGTCAAGGGAAACAGTTGCGGGAAAGGCATACACTGGCTTTGAAGCCGACCTTGCTGAGTTTAATGACCTCTTTATGTGCGATAAGCATTATAGCCCGAAGGGTATAAACAAGATGGGGCTTGGTCTGGATGAAAAGATTGCCGCATCACTTAATCTATCAAGAAAAAATTATATTGATTATTTTCCTGAAAAACCATTTCCTAAAGATGTAAAGATTGTAGGAAATACGGTTAAGAGTAAAAAGATGCCTGCCTATATAGAGAAATTTATAAATAAGGCCGTTAGGTTACTCTTACAGAATAAGGGACAAGAGTTTATTAATGAATATTACGCCTATATTGAGAAAATATATAATTACCAAATTCCATTAAGGGATATAGCATCTAGGGGAAAAGTTAAGAAAAGTATCAAGGAATATATTGAAGACTGCAAGACAATAACTAAGGCTGGAAGGCCAAAGTCCAGACAGGCATGGATGGAGTTGATTATAAGGGATAACGCAATTGCTAATGTAGGCGAGACTGTTTATTATATCAACACAGGAAATTCTAAGTCTCAGGCTGATGTAAAGAAAGTTACACATTATTATAAATCTGATGGTTTCTTTGACGAAAAGAAAGACGTAAGGGTAATGCTTGAAAAAGAGTGGAAAAAAGATACTACTGATGGTAAGGCAGCACCAGACGCAAAGAAATTGGCGTTTAATGATTATGTGGCCAAACATCACCCAGAAGTGTCTATAGAAGAAGAAATAATCTTGAATTGTGAATTGGTACCAATGGATGTGATAGCATCAGATAAGGATTTGCTTTGCGAAGAAGGTAAGGAATATAATTCTCCAAAGTATATAGACCAATTTAACAAGCGTATTACACCCCTCTTGGTTTGCTTTTCCCCTGACGTGAGAAGAAGAATTCTTGTAAAAAGTCCAGACGAAAAACAATATTTCACTGCAGATGAATGTGAGTTATGCTCAGGTTTTCCAAACAAGCCAGGAGACCAGGATACCTATGAGCAACTTATGTCTATGGAAGACAAGGAAATTAAGTTCTGGAAATCACATCCAGAATGGGAAATTCCGTTCTTAAAGGAATGTGGTATGGATTGGAATAAGATTGTTGGTGAGTACGAATACCGTCTCCAAAGGGAAAAAGAACTTGGAATTGAAGCCATTAGGGAACAATATAATAAGTTCTTGGAAAATATTACGCCAGAAGCCTTTGAGAAAATTGAAGAAGGTGAACTTCCGCCACAGTTAGAGAAGATTGTAGATATTGACCCTCAGACGAATAATTTTGTTTCTAAAGAATATCCTGATATTATCATCGGAACTATCTACGACCTCTTTGATGCAATGGATTACCGTTTATCACTTGAAGAGGAATAAAAGAAAAAGGAGGGTTATTCATCCTCCTTTTTTTCATTCTTATTTCCAATTTTTTCTAACTTAGCCCGATAAACATTTCCCTTATTATCGACTAAGGTTATAATTCCAGACTTTAGTCCGATATTAGTAAGAGTTGGCGTATCATCCTTCATCCTTTCATTTAGACATTCATTAACTATTGCCCTAATAATAGAGTAATCAATGCTTGCGCCGCCGCCAGACGTTGCTCTTTGCTGTACTCTTCCATCTTTTCCTGTAGTTAGAGCATCACTTCTACGCATAATTTCTCTCATAGCCTCTGCTTCGTTATTACTAAATCTGTCAGTAACTTTCGGTAAGGCAGCCTCTTTATTTATAGACTCCGCAACCATGTTCTTTATGGCACCAGGCATTCTTGAGTTATTTATTGCTGCTGGATTAACGGCCATTGACATCTCTCTTTGAAGTTCTGCTTCACTTAATTTTCTTGGAGCATACTCACTTTCATCTTCATACTGTGGTTTTGTTGGCTGTGGCTGATTATCATAATCATCATAGCCAAGACTAGCAAGATATGCATCACCTTTTGCAATATTAGCATCAGCAAAGTCAGTATCATATGCTGAACTTGCCTTTTTCTTAACTGGCTGGTTTGTTAATTGTCTTGTCTTGTCACTGATTAGACTTTGCAAGACCTCTTTTGAAAGTCCCATTTTTAAACCTCTTCTTCTTTTTCTTCTTCGTCGTTTTGAACGTTGTCCATACGTTTCGCAAAGTCATTTACTGCCTTAACTTCTTCATCGTTCTTTACATCCTCAGTACCTTCAATTTGGTCCTTGGTTACTGGGGTGTCTGTCCTTACCGTCTGGCGATTATCCTCTGGAGTCTTTGCTGGCGTCTGAACATCCTGTTGTGGTTGTTCTTCCTCAGGCTTATTTATTTGTTGTTTTGTTATTGGCTCCGTCTTTGGTGCCTCAATTCTATTCTTAAAATAAGACTGAGATTGTGAAATGTCAATGTTTTTCTCAGCAGGTTTTGCTTGTGCTGGGGCCTCTTGTCCCGAAACCTTGCTTGGCGTTGTTGCTTTGGCTGCAGCAGGAACTTCAACGTCATCTTTTTTCACTGGTTCGGCATTTATTGCTGGAATTTGGCTTAACTCTACACTACCATTTGTGAGAGGAGAACGGGCGTATACATTGCTCATGCTTTTGTCATCAGTTTCATCATTAAACTTTGGACTTGCGTTTAATAATGCCTGTATATCGGCCTCTGAAGCCTTTTTACCATTATCCCAACTATATATTCTGTCTATTCTAAATAGTTTCCACCTTTGTTGAAGACCTCTCTTTGAAGAGCCCATCGTTTGATATGCTCTCACGACTGGATTTCCAGCAGAAGAAGTACCATATGCAACAGGAATTATATATCGCATATTCTTTCCCCTGTTTCCACCTTGCTCATCATCATAGCCAATACGTACTCTAAGAACATTATTAACAGCATCAATAATGTCCTTATCACGCCCCTGACCTTGTGTTAACTCAGACAGAAGAGCCTTGCACTCCTTTACTATTTGTTCAAACAGTGTCATTAAATCCTAATCTGTCCGTCAGAAACATTAAGTGTAGTATCAACTAAGTTAGCACCATAAGGGTTTTCCTTGTTGTAATTGTTGATGGTAATCAAGAAGTTTCTTCCGCCATTTCCGTTTCTTCCCTCAATGTCATATAATCCGCCACCATTCTCAGTGTCGAAGTTAGAATAGTCAATTGAGGTTGGTCTATTACAATCTGGAACTGAATAAGTATGTCCACCATGTCCAGTACCCTTTCCCTTAGGGTCACCGTTGCTTAACGCATTTGAATGGGTAGAAGTATACTCATCATTCAGATTATAGTCATTTCTTACAAGCGATTCATGTCTTGCTTCAATACCTTTTTTCTCTAAACAAGTTTGCATAGTAATATGTTTTTTTAAATAATTATCATTAATTGTGTATTATACCACCATCAGGAGTCTTAACTGAGTGAGCCTTACCATTTCCACTTTCCTTTGGAGCCGAGGCAATCTTTTCCCCTTCTGGCTTCATATCTTGCAGAATCTTATCAAAATTCATGGCAGCATCTCTTTCCCTTATGCCCGTTGTATCCATGTTCCTTAGAGTCTTAAGACCTTTTTCTCTTGTTTCTGGGTCTTGTGACTGAGCCATTTGGCTGGCTTTCCTGAACTTATTCTTTGCAACGCCAATGGCATTATAACTTCTGTTGTTTTCCCCAAAAGTTCTGTTGTTAAGACGCTTGTTGCCATGAGCCTCCAATATTGCCTTTTCGAAGTCTTTCTTCGTCATTTCTCTAACTGTAATAGGTCCCATACCATGTAACTTGGCGTTTCCTCTCCAGTCATTGGTCATGTCTGCAGCATAAGTATCGGTTCTTGTCGGCTCAGGATAACCTTGTTCTACCTTACCATCTGCGGTTATCTCATCAGAAAATTTGTCTCCTGGCAGGTCTGGATTTAATGCCAACCCGTCAAAATAATTAAAATTAGGACCACAAATCTCTGATAATTGCCTTTCTGTTATTATAAGCGTCTTTTTCATAATTACTTCTGTGTTGCCCTGTATTTATACTTGTTTACACACTCAAGCATATCATCAAGGATATTATTCAGGCCGCCATCAGTAGGAGCAGTACACTTTTTCTTCATATCTAATATGTCACGTTCTAATTCTCTCAACATTGGTATAAATGTTTCAGCATTAGGTACCATTGGTAAGAGTTTTCCTAACTGAAAGTGCTTTTCTTCCATTCCCATGCAACATTCCATAAATTTATCCTCACATTCAAGGAGGTCACTGTGGAATTCATCGCATAATAGGTGCTCTGCATTGGAATCTGTGTTCCAGTGTATTTCTTTAGCCCTGATGAGATATCCGTGCAGGGCACAAACAAAATCTACATATTCTTTTTTCATAATCAAAGCCCAATTTTTCATATAAATAGTTCGCAAAATCGTTTTTTCTTGGGAAACATGATATAAGATAAAATAAAATTAAAGTATATCTTGACTTTTTTAATTTAAGGCATGATATTGTTAAAAAAATAAAAAAAGAATAAAACAGATAATTTATGGCTAGTGAAAAATTAAAGGTTTTGGTTATACCATCTGATAGGTTTGGAGTGGGTTTATATCGTTCAGTCAGCCCTCATGTCCACCTAGACAGGGAATTTCACGATGATTTCGATGTGGAAATTAATTATTCTCCAAATTATGCCGACTTTGCATCATTTGATAAATATAACATTATACATATCCATAAGGGACTTTGTAGTAATATGGATATCTTCTGGAAGTTCCTCGATTATTGCAAATCAAAGAACATAACAACTATTTTGGATATCGATGATAATTGGGACGTGGGACCCCAGCATCCGCTTTATCTTACAAATAAGTCAATGCATATTCCTGAAAAGATAATTGAGAACATAAAGAGGTTTGACTACGTAACGACAACAACCCCAATTTTTGCTGAGAAGATAAGAAAGTATAACAATAATGTCTTGGTCTTTGAGAACGCTATCGACCCAACGGAAGAGCAATATCAGCCGATTAAGAACCCTTCTAGCAGAATCCGCTTTGGTTTTGTAATGGGAAGTGCTCATGAGAAGGATATGGAACAGTTCAAGGGTGTTGTAAATGCTTTAGGTAAGGACATACTTGACAAGATACAGATTGTCCTTTGCGGATATGACCTTAGAGGTACTGTTAATATCATTGGTAAAGACGGAAAGATGACAGGTCAGAGACCAATTAAGCCAGAAGAATCTGTTTGGTATTCTTATGAAAAAACTTGTACTGACAATTATAACATTTGTTCCCCGATGTATAAGGAATTCCTCTTAAAGTTCATGAAGGGGGTTCAGTGGCCAATGATTGAGAACGAACCTTATAGGCGAGAATGGACAAAGGATGTGACCGAGTTTGCAATGCATTACCGTAATATCGATGTTCTCTTTGCCCCACTGGAGTGTAATTCATTTAATGAGGTAAAATCTGAACTGAAGTTAATCGAAGGTGGTTTCACGAAGACTGCTGTTATTTGCACAAAGTTTGGACCTTATACTATAGGCACAAAGCCGCTTATAAAATTCGGCGGAGAAATCGACCCAGAAGGAAATTGTATTTTGGTTGACCCATCTAAGAAACATAAGGCATGGGCTCAGGCAATTAAGAAGATTGTAGAGCATCCAGAATATGTCAAAATACTAAGTGATAACCTATATAATACAGTTAAGGATAAGTATGATATTAGGAATGTCACTAAGCGAAGAGCCGAATGGTATAAGCAAATTAATAAGAAAGGTGAGAATTAAAGTCTCACCTTTTTTTGCTTTAAGAAAATTTTTTTGTAATATTGCGGTGAATGATAATAAATTTTTATGATTATGGGAACATTAACCGAAGAAATTTTTAACACTGAATGGGTAAAATTTTACACTTTCTTTGAAAATCTTGGCCTGACAAAGTCTTATGATATGGATAAACTCAAGTCAGAGATTGCTGCTGCTCCTTGTACAACTACTGAGGATGCTGGAACTGCTTACCCTGGGGCCCTTCTCGTCCATATAAATATGCTTGTAGGTATTGCTCAGAGGATGGCAAAGATGGTTTCTGGAACCTTCCAGATTAATGAAGATTCACTCACAAAGGTTTGCTGTATCATGCATTTGGCTAAAAGGCATATGTTTTCTCCAAATGACAATGCCTGGGAAAAGGAGAAACGCGGACTTCTTTTTAAGTTTAATGACCTTGAAGGATGTTTAAGGTGTGGTGAGAGAAGTGCTCTTGAGGCATTGAATAATGGTGTGACACTTTCACCAATTGAATTTGAGGCTATCACATCGCTTGATAAAGTGGAAGATACTATTAAAAATCCATATAATTCAATTCTTACTCTTATAGTTAGGCAGGCAAATGAATTAGCCTATGCTGTTGAAAAAGAAAGATACAATAAGATAAAAGGAAGATAACATGGCAACTAAAAGAGGTAATATTGTAGCAAATGGCTGCCTTAGCCTTAATTTTTTTGTAACTATATTATTTATAGTTCTTAGACTTACGCATGTGATTAACTGGAGTTGGTGGTGGGTATTTTGTCCGCTTTGGGGACCAGTGGCAGTTGTTATTGCAATGATGATTATTGTTTTTATAGCATCAATGATATATTGACAAATATATAATTCTCCAAAATAAAGCCGCAGGTTAAATCCTACGGCTTTTCTTTTTAGTTTATTCTGATTCCATCAGAAAGCAGGCCATTATTGGTAAGATATTCTGTTCGTTTATCGAATATCTCAGCACCACTTGGTAATGCTGGTGGCATCATAGAATAAGGATGTGTATGTGTCAAGAGGGTATCAATTATTATATTTAATAACTCAACAAGTTTTTCTCCGTATGGCAAACGATAACATTCTTTTTCTACTTCTTTAAGCATGTCATCGGTTATAAGTTCATTGTTGTTGGCTAAAACAAGGTTCAGTTTTCCGTCTCGTGAGTTGGTGGAAAGCAGATTTATTCTGTCAGCAACAATTGTTGCAGTACTTTCTACGCCAGTTGTTATTGGTGTGTAATGGTACTTGAACTTAGCAAATGCTGGGTTCTTAGAATTAAAGACCATTCCATACTGGTTATCATTTGAAGATTTCCTTACTCCAGCATTGATTGTTGCCGCATCATCCATGAAGTGCATTTCACTGCCTTTCCTTCCCCTGACAACAATTTCCTTGTCATTTTCTGGCAATAGTCTATTGACAAAGTCATCAGAATAAGTTGCTGGCGATACGTCTGCCCTATTTTCAAAGCCTTTCTTTGCTGGGTTCATCGGCCCTTCATCAAAATACAACTTATGGTCTTGTGAAATGATAGGTCCTAAATACCCAGCAGGTCCAGATGGGTTCGTAGCATCAGAAAAGAAAAGAAACACTTCTTCTCCAATCTTAGGCTTAATATAAAAAATCTTAGGTAATAAAGGAAACGCCTCAATGATTTCCCCTTCACCAATATTTACGGTTATAAGGCCTAAGTCCTTGCTGTCCTGGTTAGCAATTACTGTTCCATATCTAAAGCCTGGTGTCTTTGCCATAGTTAAATAATAACGTCTTTTCTAATTCTCAGTTCATCTTCTGCATTTCGGTAATCAATTTCAAGTGCTTCCATCTCTTTGCAGATTTGAACTAATTTATTTTTCTTTGCCTCATATTCATTTTTAATGGTCTCGATTGCCAAGCGAATTTCGGCATTACTCATCTCAGTATAGTTTTTCTTTTCCATATTACCTCCTTATTGTATTATGCCATTACCAATAGAGTCTAACAGGTTAGTTCCAGTACAAGTAACTGGTCCTCCAGCATTTCCACCCATAGCCTCAATGAGAAGACTATATTGTGGTATTGCTGTGCTTACCATTGCGTCTTCTTTCATTGCTCGGAAGATTTCGCTAACCAAATTATATGTATATTGATTTATCTTATTTGGCGAACCGTCTGGATTTGGTCCAGTTTCTAAACCAAGTTTCTTATTATTTTCAATTATCTTTGCTGCAGACCTATAAGCAGACAAGCCAGACCTCTTCAAGGCAACGCACTTGAGAAGTGGCGGAGGTAATTGCCTACCAGCAACCTTACCCGTATCCATTATATCTGTTATCTTCTTTACTACCGAACTGATACTCATAATTAACAAGTGCTTGTTGATTCAGGCGTGTTCTGGGTGTCATCGACTATGATATCAGCATAATCAACGTCATCAATTTCAGCCTTTGTCTTATTTCTATTTCCTCCGAACTTAAATTGTCTAAGACACTCTGCTGCTTCAGACAAAAGTTGTCTCCAGGCATTAAGCATTTCAATGGTTTGTATACCAAGCCACTTAATCAATAACGGCTCTAATTTAACTTTAAAAAGAATAATAAGCAAAGCAACCAACTTTTCTTTCACATAGATGATGATAGACTTCATTAAACCTAAGAGTTTATTTATTAAGAGGTTTAAAAATTTACCCAAATCTTCACCTAAGGTATCTTCTGTCTTTACCATACCTGTGAGATTAAAGTTCATCTGGAAGAGCAACATTATCTGTGGAGTGAATAATGATTCCATAATAGGTTCTGTAATTCCCCACAATAAGCGTTTAAGTATATTACCATCAAAATTGGCCTTTAAGCCATAGTCAATCTGACCTTCTGTTCCAGGGTCTACTGAGACATCCGTTATTAATTTTGTTATTTGTTCCACGTTACCCTCTACGGATGCAGCAGAACTTATCTTATCAAGAGTGCTCAGATAATCATTTACATTGTGAACTCTAATAGTACTTGTCTCCCCACCGTACCAAGAAGCATTGTACTTTTGAAGTAACATCTCTTCTATTAGTTCATTGAACTCGTCGTTTGAAAAACTAGTATAGCAGTCTTCAATCTCCATGTCATCCGCTTCTACCATCTTCTTTATCGCAGTCGATAACTTTGCCTGTATCATCTTTTGCGTAAGACTAACGTTAAATGACTGGATAGTGTTCATTGAGAAGTTCAAAAGATACTGACACATCTTATAGATGAGAAGTTTAGGGTTTAAAATTCTAATGCTTTGTAAATAATCCCAGTTATACTTATAGATGCTAGCATTAAAATTAAGTTTCTCATTTGGCGTTCCACCTTGTATGAGTTTCTTTCTTATCTTTGGAGCAAAATATCTTTGTGACGGAATATGAAGTTTTAAGCGGTTTCCGTTTGGTTCCATCTGTAGTATTGGATAAAGGATGTCTGACCTATTTCCACTTAGTGTAAATTCTTCATCTGGAAAAGTAATGGAAGACGTACTTTTTTTCTTTGAATCATACCAACGGTTCCAATCTTCATCACTCTTGCGTTCAACACCTTCATCTTCTGCAGATATTCTGCTGTCCCACATCATATGATTATATTCTGAATAAGGAGTTTTGCTGCCCTTGTGGAATACATACCATATAAAGGCATTCATATCTCTTGTCCTGTATAATGTGTTAGGGGTAATTCCTTCCCAGACAGCGATGAACTCAGGGTCCTTTTCTGTAATATCTTTAGCCTCTGGAATTGCATTCTTTCTTACAAATTCGTTTCCAGCGGTAATGTCTTTCTTTTCACATTCAACATAATCCCAAGAAGTAACATCTTTGTTTATGACAACAAGTCTAGGGGTTGTAACCACTTCTTCATATTCCTGGTCAATCTGCCCAGAAAATTCAGTATCCTTTTGAAGACCAATTGAAGACCATCCTTCATCGGCCCAAGCAGGGTCAAGACTAGATAAGTTCACTTTTGAAAGATATACGCAAGTATTTTCGGTTGTATCCTTAGAATTACCAATTTCAATATAGTTATTGTTCCCATTAACTCTAAATGATGAGATTACTGTATATGCTTCATCCTTGTTTGAAACAACGTTCCATTCGTCAGATTCTGTCTGTCCAGCGGTAATAGTCTTTGTAACAGTCTGCTCTCCTAAGTTAGGATTTGATGCCGAAATATAACGAATTTCAATCTTCAGGTCATTATCTAATGGTTCTGTAATTGTTAAGACATATTTTCCCTCAGATACATTAGTTAAAATAAGTGGAATAGCCTTTTTATACTTATCTACTTGTCTTACAGCCCTCTTTACTGTCTTATTTTCGATAATTTGTGTTTCTTGCTTAGTTACCTTTGTCATTTCTTTCTTATAATATCTAAGTTTTCCTTCGATATCATAATATAATGGCCCATCATCTGAGAAAGGGTTTATGCTAAGCATACCCATTGTGTCGATTAGGGAAACAGGTATGTCAAGAGGAAAATCTGGACGTTCATCGAACACTCTTTCGTCGATTAGGTCCTTCAGACTCTTACCGATACTAGGGATTATTTTGTCCATAAGCCCAGGTAAGTCATCTGAGTCAAATACTTTGTTTGGTAATACTGGAATTGCAGAACAAGTATAGACTTTAGACAAAAGGGCCATTATAATATCCTTGATACCCCTTTCTAATGTCTTAAGAAAGTTACTTTGTTCTAGTGATTCAAAGTCAGCGTCCCTTATGGTGTCATATAGACTATTTGCCTTTGCCTCAAAGCCAAAAATATTATTTACCAGATAACTAATAATTTCTTCCTGTGTCATTCCAATGGCTTCAAGACAGTCAAAAACGAAGTCAAATGCCGATGTATATTGTTTTCCCTTGTACCCGTCAAGTATATGCATAGGAAAAAACTCGGTGAGCGTTTGCATCGCCGAGATATCACCCAAGACTTTGGTCGTCTGATTCTTGTCACTAGCCATTGTACTTAGTTTTTCTTCAAATTATATGTATCTGCGTCATCTCCGCCTTCAATTGCTGCACGGATATCATCAAGTTTTAATGCAGTTCTCTTGGTATTTGTCCTTTCACTTAAAGCCCCAGCAATATCTCCATTGTGCTTAATAATATCACCCATAAACTTAGCAATTTCAAACTTAGCGTTTATAGCCTTGCGCTTATCTTCTGTAAAATTATGAACTGCTGTTGCGTATTTTAACTTTTCATCTATAGTAATGCCTTCTTCACCCAGATTAGTGGAGTTTGTTATCTTGTTTATCTCATTATCAATCTCATTAATCTGCTTACAGGCCTGGTCATAGATTTCCTGCAAAAGTTCTTCCAATTTTTCACTGGAATTTAACCTAACCTTATATCTTCTGTTTTCCATAACCTTTTTTGTAATAAATAGTTCCTTTTCCTTTTCTTAATCCTTTAATTCTTTCTTTTTTAACTCTGCATATAAGGCAAAATACTTCTTCATATTATCTCTAATCTGCTTGGTTGTCATCATTGTCTCTTCCCTGAGGCTGTAAAGAATTGCACTTTTTTGTAACTTATTACTTCCTTCTGGTAAAATAGTTTCCCAGTTACGCAAAAGATTTACAAGGGCTCTTCCGACAACAATTTCATCTTCAGATAAATTATAAATGTCATAATTATCCAAGATATCCATAATTCCATCTGCTGTATCATTTACAAGTCGCTCGGCCAATCCATAATTTTCATCTTCCTCAACAGAATAACGGCTGTCATTGTTCAATTCTTCAAACATAGTATCATAAGAGGTATTTCTTTTTCTCTTCTTACTATATTGAGAACATTTATACATAAGATAATTCCTGCAAACAGTCCCGCAATAAGAATACGCCTTATATTTTTTCTTTACCTTCTTAAAATATCTTAATGGATATAAGACACTATCTTCATTTGTATCCATAATTGGTACTCTGACATATTTGGGGTCTGTATCTCCCACGTCTTTCTGTAAATCACGGAACTCGGCCTCTTCCATGAAGACATACTTGTTCTTACCACGTACTTTTGAGGTTTCTACCTCTTCATATTCATTTATTACTGGCTTATAATGCTTAATTTTGGTCAGTAAGTATGAAATTGTATCATTGAAATTTTCGTCGAACTCCTCATCAGGAACAAATAACTTATAACGTCTGATAATTGATTCAATCATCTTAGATAATGCTGGATGTAGGATTTCATTATAAATCTGATTCTTTTTTTCCTCATTATCGGACCTTATATATTGCACAATCGCATTTTCTTCTCTCTCATAAAAATAGCCTTTTCTTTCTTTTGGCTTTCTTCCTCTTGTTTCCATTTTTTACTGTGGATTTTATTCACGTTGCAACCATCCTTTCCACATTATGACAATGTGCTTTCCCTAGTTTTACTCAATAAAGAGCCTTTCTTTTGATGAAGGAAGGGGTATCCCCCTTCCGTGCATCGCAGAATTATTTTTTGTTATTCTTCCCAAACCTTATTTCTATCATTAGGGAAGTAAAGTTCCTTCTTAGCCAGGTCTATCCACCACTCGGCTTCCTTATCCTTCATATTCTTAGAATAATCGTCTGAAAGACTTCCAGCACGGTTAATTCTGTGGATATATCCGACTTTTGGCACCACAAATATCTTCTTGCCCTTATAAAGAGCCCTAAGCAAGAACTCATACCAGAAGACAAGTTTCATTGAAGGCTTAAGCATACCCAACTTAATAAACTCATCTTTGTCAATAATGGCACCAGATACATTAAAGTTAAAATAGTCTTGCAGCGAGGCAGAATCTAAATAACCAATTTCCTCTGAGAAAGAACTTGCCCACCAAGCCTCATTGAAAAAGCCGACTTCTTCCTTTGCCGCTTCGTCGAAGACTGTTGTTAATGGCAAGTAAGCAAAGATTTCATCATTGAAATACTTCTCTACATTCTTAAACCATATGCTTGTGTATCTGTCATCAAGTTCAAGTACTGAAAAATACTTAGTGTCAATTTTCTCAACCGCAAAATTTACCTGTGCGGAATAAGTTGCGTTACCACTATTGTTAAGTAATGTTTTAACTTTCTTGTTTTCCAACTTTGGAAGTGTGTCCAGAGCCTTCTGCTCACCGACAACGAGGATTTTTTCTGCACCGTCTCCAATACTTTCAACGGCTTCAAGGAATAACTTCTTGCTATCCTCATTAAGTTCTACAACTGGTATTATAACTGTTAAATTTTTCATTATTCTTCAATTTTAAGTCTATTATTTTCAATATCAGCCTTAGTTTCCTCAAATTCTTTCAATCTGTGTGCAAACAACTCGGTGATATAAGCCTGCTCAATTTCTTCCTCTTGCTGCTTCTCGGTATAAGTTTCATCAAGCAACTTACCATTAGTGTAAATTTCTTCTGGAATAGTATCATTTATCCAGCCATTTACAAGATTAGGCAAGAATGTACTAGTCAGGTCGTCATAACTGTCAAACCAAAGGATAGAAGAACAAAGGGTATCACCCTGTTCCATCCAGTCTGCCAATTCATTTGGAATCTTACCTATCGTAATAGCACCGCACCTCAAGGCTTCCAGTGGTGTATAACCAAAACTTGTCTTATCATCTACCCAGATAGTAAATGCAGCCTCACGAAGTGCATTAGCAAACATCTCCTGTGGCAGACCTCTAAGGTCTCTGAATGACACCCACTTATACATTGGGTTTTTCCAATAAAATGGTTTAACAATCTTATTAATGTCACTCTGTTCCTTAGAAACAATGTTTATAAGGAGTTTTTTAGGTTCCTTGCCATCCTTGAAAATATCTCTAACCGAAGGTGAAACCTTATGCGTCCTGATACCGTAGAAATAACTATTAAGACGGCGTCTCTGGGCTTCGGTTGTTATAATTGCGTCAGTAATGTTCAGTGTGTTAAAGGTGTGAGATGCTGGCATAAATTCGGTTATATGCTCAGCAGTCTGGACAATGACTACCCTCTTGCAAGAAAGAGCCTTTGTCTGAAGCATCACGTTAGCGAAAATTTCTGGGATAAACAGGAAGTCAGATGGGCTGGTTTCTACGTTATCTTTCTCAATATTAGAATGCTTAAGTTCTGCATATTCTTTTCCTAACCAGTCCCCAACTCCAACAAAATCCTTTTCGTTATGCAACATTGTTACATTATATCCTTTATCATTAAGGACCTTTGCTGTCTTGTAAATATATTCCAACGCACTGGAAGGGTTACCCTTCGTGTCAAGGACAAAGAAAAACACATTAAATTTCTTTTCCTTTATCTTAGAGATATTCTCATTTACTATCTCTAACATTCTTTCTTTGGTCATTTTTGCCATATATTATTACTTTTTACTTAATTATTCGGTTATTTCTTCAACCACACCCCAAGCAAGAAGTGAGTTCAAAGCCAAGGTAAAACCAAAAGTCTCCTCAAATTCCTTTTCAGTTGAGTTATTATCCAGAAGTGACAAGATAAGCAATTTTACAATATCATAAATTATCATGTCATTTTGAGGATTACCCTTTACAACTGTTTCGTGGTCTACCTTAGATGTCATGTTAAGGTTACCATTTTCCAACACTTCATAAGCATATGAAACCTCATTTTCTGTAGTACCGCCATTTTCTGACGAACTAAGGCAAACGAACTTCAACCTTTCAAAATTAATTGCGTATTGACGCCCCTTGAAGGTGAAGTATTTCTTGTTTTTCTTATTAAACACTTTCATTTAACAACGCTTTTGTATTTTCCTTATTTTCTAAAAAGGTGCTTAAGTCCTTATATTCAAAATCAGCAGGACATTCCTTATTATATTCGGTCTTTATCTTTACTGTCTTTTTCCCTTCTGGCTTGTTATTTAATAAGTTTGGATTAGCAGTAACTAAAACGTCGCACTTATTCCAAATCATCGATGAATCTTTTGGCATATAAACCTCTCTCACCGTAGTTCCTAACTTGGAAAGGAAAAAATATGTATTGCCAATTGATGCCCCATATTCCATTGGAGAAAAGAACATAACTTCAACTTCTTCATCAAGGTCCAGGTCATCGATGTCCTGTTCCATCCACTTCTTAAACAGTGATGACACATTTCTTACACAAGTTCCACATTTTCCAAAGAGTTCAAAGGCATAATCATTATAAACAAAGTTATTATATGCAGCATCACTCTTGAAAGGAAACAACGCCGACATATCATTTGTCCAAAATTCAAATTCAGACAAGTCGAACTCATGATTATATCCTTCAATGTAATATCTAAGAAAATTATTTGAATAATCTCTCAGCACATCATTTAATTCTATTGCTATTTTCATCTAATGTTAATATTTGTTTTGCTAAATTATTTTCAACCTTTTCTTTTCTCTTTTCCCTTCTTAATATTGCTGAAATATCAACAACATCCTTTTTTGGTGCTTCCTCCGCATACTTTTTATCTAGCCCCTTGGTCTTATACTTTTCTGGAAGGTACTTTCCTAATTCAAGAACGCGGCAGTTAAAAGTCAAAACAAAATGTCCGTCAAAGATATTAAGTTCTTCAGGAACAATTTCATCAAAAGAGAAAAGACACATATCATCACAATTCCAAGCCTTATAAGAAACCCACTCTAACTTTTCAAAATCTGTAATGTCAGAGAAAAGTTGTTTGGTGTCATACATCCGATGAAGATTTGCGATGAGTATCGCATCAATCTTACCAAATTGACTTGCGGTCTCTGGAAGGTAAAGGTCAACCTTAGCCCTATTGGAACCCTCTGTATATCTTAAGACAATCTTAGTTGCAAATTTTTCAAGTTCAAATCTAGGCCTAAACGCACCACGTTGTATTGTCAGGGTTGTGTCATAATCATAAATTCCTTCTGGTGCCTCATCTTGTTTCTCAAAATGATAATTGTCTTGAATAGTTCTTACTGGGACCGTATCTTCACCAAAGACCTTAATTCTCTTCATAAAGTCAGCCTTTGTTTTCTTTTTCATTCCCTTATCGGTATTATGAAAAACAGGAACAACCTCAGTCTCGCCCTTCTCATTGGTAATCATTTCCTCGGTCATTGTGATTGTAGATGTATCGTACCTATGGGATTCCTTATACACACGGTACATCTTATCCCTAAGTTCTTCAACTTCTTGGGTGACCTTGTTCTCCATAATGTCATCAATTACACCCCCAGCCCTTAAATTCTGGTTAATCTCGGCACCGTTGTTGTCCTTAGAGGTATTTCCCCTAATAGTCTTATCAGCACTTATCATCCCCTGAAAAAAGGCAAACCATAAGAGAGTAAAAAAACGTCTTATTTTATGAAATATTTTTCTCATAACTTCTTATCAATTTCATCCAATCGTTTTTCCATTTCTAGCATTAACCTAAGGCGAATAGTGTTGTACTTGTTAAACAAGGCGTATGCCTCATGGTTAGGATTTAGCGTACCATCAGACATTTTAACCTCGTTCTCATATCTTTTGCAGATAATCCTAGTTGCCTGCTCATAATAAATTAAGTCCTCAATTGTCATAACTTTTTATTTTAAAATAGATGTTTTTATTATAATGTCAATGTTTTTTAAGGAGAAAATACTATTTATATAAAAATACCATATCATGAAACAATTTGTTACTGAAGAAAGATTAAATACAATTATAAGGGAAAGTATTCAGGAAGCCCTGGAAGAGAGTTTTATTAATGTTGGTGACGGTGCACAGTGGTTAGGCAAACAAGCGGGAAGAGTTGTTAATGGTTTTAAAAATGTAAGAGACAAGTTCTCTTCTGCATATAACAATGCCGTTGCACCTCAGCAAGCCAATCAAGTGGCAAATAATCATGGTGACATTCCTCAGCCAGCAGCAAATGCTCAGACTACGGCAAATAATAACGACCAGAATATATATCCAAGCCCCGAAAATGGTTTTCAAGGTCATGTAGCAAACAGCAACCCGCAGCAACAGCAGAATACTGCCCAGCAGGCACCTCAGCAAAGCCGTAATACAAATTACAAACAGGCACAAGATATTAATGCACAGAGGGCCCAAGAAGCCAGACGTGCTAACAGAGCATTACAACGTATGACGAGTCAGTATGCCGCTAACGCAATGGGTAGCATGGCAGACGCAAAATTTGTAGCAAAGGCCGTTAGAGAATATATGATTAATCATGGTCTCACAGGGGCTTAGTCTTCTCTTTCTTTAGAAAACAAAAGGGAATGATATACTTGTTTACACTAACTGAAAAGCAATATATCTTAATGGTATATGCTTTTAATCCAACTGAATAAAAAATCCTACTTCATCTTTAAGCACATTGAACAACGCTTTCCCTGTATGAATAGTGTTTTTGTCAAATCTCAAAACTTTAGAATCATATCCTTTTAAGTTATAATCTGATAGAAAATAATCATGTAGCAAGTCTTTCTCAGTTTGTTTTCCTAATATGATAGATTTGACAATGAAATCTTTAGACACAATTATTTCTGAACATACATTGTCATCTTGATTTATTATTTGGCAACTAATGGGCAATACGCCATCTCGGACTATTGGTTTGAAATAATAGCCATCTCGTTTTTCCAAATGAGATTTTATGAATTGAGATATTTCCACATAGGCATTATTATCCCCAATGAACATAACCTCGCAAGTGCCATCATTGTTTATTTTTATCCATATTGGGCAATTCTTATTAAGAAATGAAATAGGGTTATAATAACTTTGTGGTACATAACACTCATAGCCTAAAATTGTTCCAATCTTAATGTGGCTGATTTCGTTTAACTTGCTCATATAATTGATTTTTTTCAAAGTTAAACTATTTATTGATATATGACAAAAAGACGAATAGATAATTTAACTGAAACCGAAATCAATAAATATCGGAGTAGAAGCGCAATGGCTATTAATGGCATAAGAATTCTTTTTGCTAACCCCGACATTGTGTTGTCAAGAAAAACCATTTATGGGAAATATTTGACTATAGCCAAATATATTGGACTTAAAAGAGAAAATGACACAAGCGCTTACAACTATTTCGCTCCGAATGGAAATGATATGGTATTCCTGTTAAGAATGTCCAATCACATTAATTCCAAGCAGGAACTCTATGACTTGCACGAAAAGAATGGGCGTCCAGACACAAGATACCTAATATGTTTTTCCCCTGAAGAGTATCAAAATCGAGATATAGAATGGAATGGCAGTAGGCATGTTGTTACCACTTATAGCATTAATGCGATAGATGATAAAGAAAGTCTTTTATCTTTTCTATATTCTTTGTTAGGGTTATTTTACAGCGGAAAAACAAAATTTCCAAAATTGCCGATTTCTATTCCACCCAAATATGAAATGTCTCAAGATGTTGAAGCCAAATGGAATAAAACAATAGATAGGACAAATGAAAATCTTTCAAGAAATATCATCAGATTAACAGAATCCGACTTGAAGTTGATGGTGTCCGAATGTGTGAAGAAAATACAAAATAGCAAGAATAACAAAGGTTAACCGCAAAAAAGTCCAGACGAAAAAGTCTGAACTTAAGATTTTATAACGATATTGGTGTAATCAGGTATATCGTTACCAAACAAAAAGGAGGCCATTACTGGTCTCCTTTATTATTTTTAAGTATGTTCTTAATTGTTCTGATTTCTCCTCTGATTTTCTTTAATTTTGAAGTGGACTTGTCCTTATTCTTAACAAAAGCATTTTTTTCTTGCTCGATTCTCCTTTTTATTGCGGTTTCTTCTTTTTTAAGTTCATCGAGCCTCATCTTAGTTACCTTGACATCATCAACGGAATATTCCCCAGACGAAATCGCAGCAACCGCGTTTTTAAATATGTTTTCATCCATTGCATAATTAATTATATCTTTCAGTAACGTTGCTGACTACGGTAAATTTCAAGGCTCTCTTAAAATACTTGGTTTCTCTACCAATCTTTAACCTAATGTCAACAAAATACTCACCTGGCATAAGGTCCTCAGTATAAACCATAAAGAAATTATTGAGGTAAGCCTTTTCTACAGGGTGATAAGGTATAACATCAATCTCGCGATTACCATCTAAGACATAAAGACGGTACATTGCACTATCAAACAGTTCTTTTACATTTGTCTCGTATTTTTTCAAAAGTTCAACAGTCACTTCCCTGACCTCTCCTCGTCCAATTTTTTCATCGTCATTAATTCCATACAAGGCAGGAACATAATCAGCCCTAATATTAGAGTCGTTGCCAATTTTCAACTTTCTGCTAATTGGATTTGTAGCAAATTCCATCTCGACATCTTCAAGTTCTTGCCCATCGAGAGAAAGTTGAAACCAGTTATCATAATAGATAGCGTTATTCTTTAAAGATGTGTTTGCTGGAACCGTAACCTTATAAACACCCTTAGTCACCTGTTCCGCTTCGGTCTCAACGCCATTAACATTGCAAAGAGGTAACTCATCAAGATTAACTGGTTCGCCATTTTCCGCAACATAAAGGCAAAGGTTGTTTTCATGACCAATAGTGAAAGATTCTCTATCGTCATTAATGTAGTTATCGTATATTACCTCTAAGTAAGGATGGAAGAATGTGTTAGTTTTATCAGTGACAAACCCAACATATTGTTCAATATCGGTTTTCATTGTCTCATAGTCTGGAGTAAATGCAAGGCAAAGTCCGTTATTAACACCAGTTTCGATTGCCTCCTTCACGAAAGCAGTAACATCTATTGATAAATTTTCATTTCCAAAGTCAAAATGCTGAGTTCCCACAATAATGGATTCTTCTCCATCAAGATATTTCTTATATTCTTCTACCAAGGTTTCAAAAGGATATATGCCACCCTTAGCACCAAAAACATTCCTCTTCAAGTCAGCCCAATCAAGGTCTGGGTTATTCAAGTCAGCCAACTCAGCCTCATAAGGCCATAAGAGACCACTCTTGGCAAAATACCAAGAAGAACCCTCTTGTGAATAAGAACGGTTATTTCTTATCCAGAAGTCACTAACAAAATCAAAACCACGTCCAGCATCCCAAGAGCAAGGCATCTTAAAGAGCATAAGGTCGAAGGAAGCCGCCCTCATAATCTTATTATCTGTTGCGGTAAAAAGTTCTTTTTCATATGGAATACCGTCAATAGAGAAACAGTTTGTCATCTTTAGGTTGAATGACAACTTATCGGTATTGGCAAAGGTCTTATCATCAATAAGTTCCTTAATAGGGCAAAGGTCAAATTCTAGTATTCCCCTCATAATCTTAGGTCCATATCCTACATGTAAAACAGGATTTAACCCTACATTTTGTAAGGAGCCTTCAATTATACTATTTGATTTATCTATAAAAAAATGCCTAATCATCTTAGTAATGTATTTCTTATAAATAGTCTGAAATACAGAAATCTTTTTTTAATTTTATCCTAATAAAATGGCAGTAAGATACTATTTATATATGTAGATTGGGAAAAATTGTGATTAGATAGCGGCAGTTGCCCAAGTCTCGCTATGAGGCCACAAGGTTAGCCGCAGGGACCTATGCGCAAAGGTCCCATTTTTTTTGTCCTAACCCCTTGACTTTTTTGAAAAAATCCTTATATTATATTAAAAAGGATATGAAGAAAATCAATAGTGAAATTAAGATTAGTGACAATCCGTTATTTAACCTAAAAATTGGAACGACAGATAAGAAAAAATATGATGTGATTTATATTGAAGGAAAATGTTATATCACACCAGTTCTGACAACAATACCTACAGACCTTTCCGAAAACATCAAGAGAATTGAAGAAGAACTAAAGAAATTTATCCGAGGGGTATTCTTTGCTCGCAGTTCATACACCGAAAAAATATTTGACGAATTTTCCCCATTGATTATCTTTGATGTTGCTGGGGACAGAGCCGCCATTGGCAAGGAAACTTGCTTCACAATTCAAATATATTATAAGAGGAAGTTTGATGCTTTTAAAGAATTCTCAGATGGCTTCAAGCGCTACGCTGAATTCATACCAGCAAAGGAATTAAACAGTCTTTCAACAATGGCTAATGTCAAGGATATATTCGACAAGAACGGCTTTATTATTACAAAGAAAGTAAAATCAAGGAAAAATGCTTAAATAAAACTATTTATAGGAAAATATAGTTTATGCAAGAATTTTTTATAACCAAGGGTTCTGTCCTTCCTGTGCTGGAAATGGAACTTATTAAGGATGGAAGATATGACTTCGAGAGGTCTATGATAAACGAGGCTCTTCAGGATAGTGTCGTTACATTCTCTATGGCAGATGAAGAGACAGGAATACTTAAGATTGCAAATGCCCCCGCGGATATTGTTATGTCTGCAGATGGAGACTGCGAAGAAGAGTATTTTCTTAGATATAAGTGGGATAAGAGAGATACGGCAAAGGAAGGTTTCTATAAGGGATGGTTTGAGATAACATTTAATGGCAATATAACCTCCGATGGAATTGTATATCCAGAAGGGAACATAATTGTCCCAATTGAAGAAGACCTAAGAATTATAGTAAAGTAAATTATTGTATGACAAAAAGAAAACGCACCCAGGTTCTGAGTGCGTTTTTTTTGTAGTGTTTCATACTGTTAAATTACATATATTCCAAGAGGAGTATAACTCAACAACCTATTATGGCTTTCGGCTAATTTAGCCTGTTCTTCCATCATATTGACAGGACGAAGTCTCTCAAGACGTTTCATAAGATTATCCATAACCTTATCATAATCTTCTCTTCCCTGCTGAATAAGCATTTGATAATCCATTGTCATCTCAGCCTGAGGTATATTTACCTTTCCACTGAATTTACCTCTTATAATTCCAAGGAGTTCCTTTGCCTTTGCTACAAGCAACTGACGGACGACAACCTTTGCTGGGTCATTGAGATAGTGATAATCCATTGTTTCAATTGGGACCTGGTCTGGGCTAAGAATTACATCATCAGCATGATAACGCATACACTCGTCTGCATCTTCATCAGAAGTAGTGTCATAATAAGTATACCAGACCTGACAACCAATCAGTCCAATACTGTTATTATATGAACCTGCGAAACCAAAGGATAATCTGCTTCCTGGGGTCGACATAAGATGAAGGAGGTGTGTTCCATCTGGGCCAGCAGTCACCTTATAAGTAAGGTCGCCCCTGAAAAGACGGCTCTTGAAGTTAAGGTCGGCAGCCATATAAGCAACGTCAGCAGCCTGTGTTGTATAGAAACCACCCAATCCACCGCCATAGCCGTAACCAGCACCAACTTGTCCGAGGCCAGGCATGAAGCCAACGCCGCCACCCATATAATTTGCAAAGAGCGCCGTGTCTGTCATCGGAGGATTAACATACATGACCTTATTTATTACACGTCCAGCAGGAATGATATAAACCTGCTTTCCTCTCTCAATTGTGATGAAGTCTTTCTTAAGTTCCCATGGGCCATTTTGCTGAAGTCCAACCTGTTTTGAAAACCAATAAGAATATTCCTTACTCAGGTCAAGACTTCTGGTCATAAACGCCTGTGCCAATTCTACTGAATTAGCAATATTTTTTCCATAAAAGCCAGCCCAAGAGTTAGCAATCACCTCATTCTTCACTCTTTCGCCATAATCTTCTACAGCAACAGAAAGAAGGTTGCAAAGCATCTCATCGGTCAACTCCACACCTCTTACATCTGCACCTAGAAGCGTCCTTACTTTCTGGAACAATGCCTTTATTTCATCAGTAACTTTTGTCATATCCCTATATTTTATTATAAATAGTCCTATGCTTGAATTATTGTCCAAATTTCAAGGAACTCATCAGCGTTCTTGTATGGTATAACAGCATATCCATTATCGCCATAACTTTTTCCCCAAGAATTCCTGATTATGAAACCTTCATAGTTATATCCGACGACAGAAATTGCATGATACCCGTAAAAATTGGTAGCATATTCTTGGTTCCAAAACTCCGTATTATCTGACCAGACAGGCAATGCTGCAATACAAGGACCATTCAAAAGAAGGGCGTACTGCAAATCTCTGACCTTTCTTATCATAGCATAAGCGCCAATCTTGAGTTTTCCATTTTTACTATCAACGCCATTATGCCTAAGATATCTAAGAGCATCCTTAAAGGTCATGCCGTTAGTATTATTAGGACGATGATTATAGATATCCATGAGGTCAATACCATTATCTTTTCTGGAGCCATCCTTAAGGTTTTCATTCCAGTTCAAGAAGGCGGAAAGGGAACAAGGTACACAAATAGACAATTCTCCCTGATTTATCACCTTCGGTAAGTATTCACGGTAACTATACTCTTCTGGTAACGTTACTTCAATAGCAGAAAACTCATGCTCAGTTCCATCAATCTTTGAAGGAGCCCAGCCGAAAACAGTATCTTTCGTCAGTTTCATTATTTAGTAACTCGTTTTTGGAATAGATATGGCTCTTCGTCATCAATGAGAAGAGTGTATATCACATTATTATTTTTCCCGATTACCTTAATAAAGAATAATCTCGTAAAAATCTGGCCAGTCTCAAAGTCTTCGAATTGTTTTCCATTCCATCTGTTTAATGTAGGTAATGTATCCGCAACACAGACTGAGTCTACTTGTGCCATTGTCGCCTCGAAAGAAAATGCATTTTGCATTGTTGTCCCCATAACGATATCACCATTGACATTATCTGATTTTGGCGTATGTTTAAAAAGGACGCATTGTGAGGTCAGTGCCAGCAGGCTTAATACTAATAATATTTTAACAAATAAGTGTTTCATAACACCTATAAATAGCATCAAGAAATAAAAAAGGACGCTACTATTTATTATTATGGAGGAGAATATCTATGATAATTGATTATGATTATTTAGCAAAAGAGTATTACAAATGTTTGAAAGATAAAAGTCGTATCTATATGATACAAAGTTATCTTAAGACATATGATGCAACCCAATTTAAGGAAGTGCCGTTCAAGTTATTCCCTAGACAGCAGGACTTATGCACTACTCTCGGAAGCGCAAAAAATATTGTTACGACCAAGCCGAGACAGGCTGGAATTACGACAACTGCTGGCGGTTTCATTTCTTGTGAGATGGTCCTTGCTAAGGCTGAAAGTCCTCAGACAGTGCTCATTATCGGAAACACATTAGACTTGGCACAACAATTGCTTGAAAAGATAAGAGATTTCCTTCTTCAATTCCCGTTATGGATGTGGGGTGATGAATATATTGAGGGTGTTGAAAACCCATTAGAGGCTCCAAGTAACAAGTATCAGATATTCAAGAAGTGTAATTCAAAAGAATTGTTACTAAAAAATGGTTGTAAGGTTTATGCTCGTTCCTCTGGCCCGAATGCTTCTCGTGGTGTCGGTGGTGTGACCTGGCTTATCTTTGACGAGGCTGCCTTCATTGAAAATGGTGCCGATGTCTATGCTTCCGCCGTGCCTACAATTTCCACTGGTGGTCATACCTTAATGATATCTACCCCAAATGGCAAAGACCTTCTTTACTACAACACCTGTAGACTTGCTGAGTTAAAAGGAACCTCAGACTGGAATGGCTTCGAAATTGTAAAACTAAAGTGGTATCAGGACCCAAGATATAATAAATTTCTTGAATGGACAAAGAAAAATTCAGAAACAGGAGAAATCGAAGTCCTGAAAGAAAATTATCTTGACAAGGACGGTAATATTCAATATGACCAAGAGCGTTGGGAAAAACTGTCAAATGAAGGTTGGGCACCACGTTCTCCTTGGTATATAAGGATGTGTCAGCAATTTAATAACGACAGCCAAAAGATTGCACAGGAGTTGGACGTTTCTTTCCTTGGTTCTGCGGCTAATGTTGTTGAACCTGAATTTATTGAGATGCAGACAAAACTTAATCAGAGGGACCCATTATTTACTGACCCAATGGTTGAAGATACCTGGATATGGAAAGAACCAATCTCTGGGCATAGATATATTTGCTCTTGCGATGCATCCAGAGGAGATGCTGCGGACCGAACCGCAATCGAGATATTAGACCTGGATGGTGTTGATGATGACGGGAAGCCTTGTCTTGAACAGGTGCTTGAATACCATGGAAAACAGACTGGTGATGTTGTTGGTGAGTTACTTTATAAGTATGCTGGTATGTATAATGATGCGTTTGTTGTTGTTGACTGTATCGGTGGAGTCGGAGATGCTGCAATCTTAACCCTTCAGAAATTAGGTTATAAGAACCTTTATTATGATGATGCCGAATTAAAAAATTATACTGCACAGAGAGATGTGACATCACTAAAACCTACAAAAGAAGGAAAACTCCCTGGCTTCCATTGTAATTCAGTTCGTTTTCAGATGCTGACGCAATTTGCTTATATGATTAAGACCAACCAATTTAAAATTAGGTCAAAGAGGGTTATTTCAGAACTTGACACTTGGATTTACAAGGGCGCTGCAGCAAGAATAGACCATCAGGATGGCTGCCATGATGACACAATCACATGCCTTGCAATGGGTATCTTTGTCATGAAATATTCAATGGAGGCACAGATTAAGGCAGTAGAAAAAGATAAGGTTATTCTTAAGGCTTGGGTTAAGGGAAATGATAATAGTAACCAAAATACTTCCTCTATGAATGAGATTTCATCATCACCGAAGAAAAAATACACAATGCCATTTTATACTGGCGGGTCTTCTGGGGGCGATAAATATGGAGGATATCGCTGGTTGATTAAATAAAAAGAACCACAGGTCTTACTCCTGTGGTTTTCTTTTTTCCTTATATTCCTCATAGGCACGTTTTCGTTGCTCATCTGTTAAGACAAAGTCACCATTTTCGATATAAGCATCTCTGATTAACTTTTCATAAGAGTGTTTTTCGTCTAGTGAATCAAAGACATCTTTTAACAGTTCATAATCATCAATTGTGAAGCCAATATATTTACAAAATTCTGGGATGAGAAATTTTCCCACACGCATTGGAACCTTACTTTCAATTGTGTCTTTTATGAAACCACTCTTGTCCAAATCTCGGTAAAAAAAGACATCTTCACCATTTAACTTCATATTAAGGACATTACTTTTTATTGTATCTGAATAACCGTCCATTATACAAAGAATATCAGTGTCTTTAACTTTATAATCTTCAAAAGAACTGAAGAAATAGGAAGAGCCCATCTTAAATTTGATTTTTTCTTTCATCTTTTTTTAATAAATTAGTAAAAAAGTAGTCTTTTGTCAAGAGAATTTAAACTATAAAAAAAATCAGCGAACCATTAACGATTCGCTAACTTTTTTCATTCTTATCCTTTAATTCTTATGCTAATTCAGGAAACATCCTTATTATCCTGTCCCTAATAGACTTCAACTGTGCTTCATATTTTTTGTTTGATGCGTATCTATGTCCATATTTATCAACAAAGCCCCCTGGTGCCATAAAGTCAGAAATTGTCTTTCCATTAACCAAGTAATTACGGCTAAGCAAGTCAACATATCCCTCAACACTGTCATTTGGGTTAGCATATGTAACTGCATTTTTCCCGTTATCATAAGAACCTACAGAGAACACACTGTTCGTCTTCTGTGCCCTTGGCGTTGCGCCAAAACAACTTTCAAGATGAGCCGCCGCCATCATAAATGGAAGGTCAAAGCCAGTCTGCTGGGCCACCTTTACAAGTGTCTCAGGCTTAAGACCAGTGGACTTCATAGAATAACCTTGGTTTTTAAGAGCATATGCCATGTAATTTGCCACAGCATCAACTCTCTGCTGGAAGGTAGAATCTGCGGCTTCTTTCTCATTATTATTAGCAACTGCTTCGGTCTTAACCATATCAATCAATTTCTCCTTATTTTCATTAGAGATGTTAGCACGTCCAATTGCCGCAATTATTGTTGTTGCTGCAACACCAGCAATAAGAGCATTCCTGATTCCCTTAATTAAGAGTTTTAAATCACCCTTCTCAAAAATAGATTCATTAAGGTAATTAAGAACCACTTCTTCTTCTACAAGCCTCTTAAATTGCTCTTCTGTAAGAATAACTTTCATGGTCTAGAAAATGTTTGTTAATTTAATTAATGCAGTGATGTCATTTGCTGCGGTGTCAATTGAGAATTTCTTTGCGTCAATCTGCTCTAGCACTACCGAAAGTCTTTTTGCTGACTTTTCATCACCAGCCTTAGCAAAGTTTTCTTTTGCCTCTGCAACCTTCTCCTTGCAAGAATCCTTATATTTGTTAAAAACTTCTTCCTTCTTGTCAGAATTTGCAAGTTCCTGAACGATGGCAACCTCATCATCTGTAAGCATACCGTCATATTTCTGGTTGTAATCATTGATAAGTCCTTCAATAACCTCGTCAAGATTTGATGCAAGAACTGTATCTAATACTGCCTCATTAGAATCGATTGATTCCTTAATTATCTTCACGGCATCACTATAAGCGGCAAGGTTGTTCTTTGTCTTCTTGTTTTCTGCAATGAAACGAACAGCATTATCTAACTGTGCATTCTCCTCAGGTAATAATTTCTCAGTATCCTTACCTAAGTAGATATAACCTTCAGCAAGAACTCTACCAATTTTCTTAACATCATCAGCCAAAGACTTCTTGTTTATTTCCCAGTTTTCATTGATAAGAGAATTTACGAAGAAGTCAACATCGGTATTCTTATTAGCCTTTCTTATTGATTCATAAATTGCATGTAAAGAAGAAAGATTCTTGTTCTCCTTAATTGTCTTGACATATTTTCTCAAAATACTCTTTCCTTCTTTTGTTTCATAGAGACTTGGTGAGATAGCCTCGAAGGACTCCTTTATGAAGCCAAAGCCCTTTTTTGACATCTGGTCTGCCTTCATACAGGTCTTAATGTATTCCGCACGTTTATCACAAGCATCATTTACTTGTTGTCTGACGCTTTCAACCTCATTTAAGGTGTTCAGTTTATTTATCTTGTCAATATTCATAATCTTTTTTCCTATAAATAGTCCTATTATTCGGTTTCTTTGCTATCAAACTTATCTAAATCAATAGCCTCGCTTAAAAGTTTCTCTCTCTCGGAAGAATCCTTGTCGATTAACGAGTCCACCTTATTGAAAATCTTTTTTATTGTAGATTCCATTGTTACGTTGTGGCTATCATAGTCATAAGCCTCTTCCGTCAAGCCTTCAGTCTCTTTTTGTCCTTCGGAAAGCATATCTAAGTACTGAGAAACAAAACTCTTAACCTTTTTCTTGCTTTCCATCAAAGGTGTACCCTGGTCGGCAGCGGGAGCACTACCCATATCGGCTTCTCCTGGGGTTCCTCCCATATCAGGACCACCTTCTGCCCCTGGTTCTCCCATATCAAATTCCATATCACCTCCCATATCAGGGCCTCCACCCATAGAGCCACCGCCGAAGCCGCCACCTCCGCCGAAGCCACCACCAAAGCCACCCTCATTATCGCCTTGTGGGGCCGCTGCCTGTGGGTTATTCATAGCCTCATAGTCTCCATAGATACGGTCTACAGTATCAAAGATGCCTGTCTTCTTTATTATATTAGATGTGGCCTGTAACTCAGCAATCATTGCTTTCTCAAGACGTATCTCATTCAGCATATCCTTTATTTCTACGTCACTATAACCCATAATTTCTTTTAATGCCTTGTGTAAAGACATAAGAGGGAGGCCAGTATTAGGGTCTGCGGCTATTGCGGTCTGCAAAGCACCTAATCTCTTTGTAAGGTCATCAAGTTCCTGTGATTTTATCTGGGATGAAGGATTATTCAGAGATAATGTAAAATTACCTATTTCATCATTAAGACCCAGAATATAAAGATGTATCATGGCAATCTTATTAAGTTCCATAAGTAAGAACTGCTGCACACGGTTAATCATTCTGGAGAACCTAATGTCCATAAATGAAAGGTTTTGCCCCTTTCCTTGCGCCTCTTGGAAGTTGAGGAATGTCTTAGGTACTCGCATTGCAGTAAGCATCTTATTCTGCATATATTCAATATCTTCCATCTGAACCTGACTGTTTGGTGACGCAAGATTCTCAATTGGGGTAGGTGCATCTTCCCTTCTAACTGGGATAAAGAAATCACCAGTAACATCTATGAAGTTCTTCCTAAGGTCGATTTGTCCTGTCTGTGGGTCTACAATCGGTGTCCTCTTGAAGTTATTTGCAATCTCATTTACATATGCTGGAACGTCGGCATCATCGATACCACCAACATAAATCTTAAACACACGCCTCTCAATTGCCTTATCAAGACGCCAGATAAGCATTGCGTCTTCCATCATGGACCACATTCTCCAGGTTCTACGTGCCTTATGAAGGATACTGGTTCCATAAGGTAAGAAGAAAGAGTCTTCCAGCATTCTAAAATGGGCAACCTGCCAATTCCTGTAAGGATTTTCACCATTATGACCTCGCCAGATAAACCTAACTTCATCTGGGGTAATGTCGCTTGTATTATTAAAGGCTGTGGTGTATGTTGTGCTATAACCATTTTCTTCACGGTCTACCTCATAGACAGGCATCATCATCCAACCCATAACGCCATTATCCTTATCTATATTAAGAAGTTCGTAGGTATTACCATATTTGCACATATGTCTTGCAATCATTGGCAATTCGGTATAAATATGCAATCTGTTTACGAACAGGTCTTCTAGTATTGACCTTACCCTCTGTGAACGAGAATAGATATTCAACATCTTTCCGTCACTAGTAATAGGAGCCGCTTCCTCTGAAATAATGTCAAGTGCCGTTCCAATCTCAGGGCATCCGTCCATTAGGTCAACATCACGGAACATTAACTTTACCGCATTATACCCAGCAAGACTTTCCATGGCGTTATCAGCACCCGCCTTCTTCCACTGGTAAGCAAGATATTTCTGCTGCTTGAGTGTTCTTAATTTTTTCTCATAGTCAGCCTTATCATTAGTTGAATAGAGAACCCTGTTTGGGGATGCTGGTAAATTAGGGTCTGTCAAGACGTCTGAAGATACTGTACTACGCCCAGTTCCCCTAAACATATTGTTTAATCTTTGGAATATTGTTTGTTGTGCCATATACTTTTTCTTTAAAAGATAATACTTGCACTAAAAAAAATAAAGATTTTAGGCATATTATTTATAATAAATAGTATTTTATTGTGTTTTATTTCTGGCAATTTGGAGGTACTTTTTATAGCATCAGACTATTTATGTAAAAAAATAGGTTCATGGCAACAAGAGTATATAATAAACGAAGTAACGTAGTAGAAAATAACGAACCAAAATTACCAGTTCCGTCTTCATTAGAATATGGCGAGTTATCGATAAATTATGCCGCAGGGCATGAAACAATTGCAATAAAGAACGATAATAATGAGATTGTAACCTTTTCACCTGGTAAACAGGGTCCTCAAGGTCCTCAGGGAGAACAAGGAGAAGTTGGAGTACAAGGACCGCAAGGAGCAGATGGTGCTCAAGGCCCTCAGGGTGCAGATGGTACAAGCGGTGAAGAAGGTAAGCAGGGCCCAGAGGGACCTCAAGGAGCAGAAGGTGCTCAGGGACCACAGGGTGCTGATGGTACAAGCGGTGAAGAAGGAAAGCAAGGTCCAGAAGGCCCTCGGGGTGCAGATGGTGTCCAGGGTCCACAGGGTGCGGATGGAACTAACGGTACAGATGGTAAACAAGGTCCAGAAGGTGCCCAAGGCCCAGAAGGTCCAAAGGCATCTACAGAAGAAATTATAGAAGCGTTAGGTGGGCATTATGCAAGCGCCGTTACATTAAATGGCACTTCTTATACTACAAATACAGGAAATATAGATATAGGAAATGCTGTCACATCAGGAACATATTATTCCAATGGTAGTGTACATGAAATTCAACTTTACGCTGGCTCAAATGTTGTAGCAACAATAAATGCCAATGACTTTGTAAAAGACGGAATGGTTGAAGACGCTTATGTAAGCGGCGATTCCATTGTTATTACATTTAACACAGATGCAGGCTCAGGAAAAACAATTGAAGTTCCAATTTCTGATATCTTTGACCCAGATAACTATTATACTAAAGATGAGATTGATAACCGTGACCAAGTCATTTCAGCATCATTAACAGACCTCGACGACAGATTAGATGTGGTTGAAAATTCCTACGTCACTGGTGCTACAATGAGTTCAACTGCACAAACTCCTTACGTAACTAATAATATTCTTACTATTCCTACTGTTGCAGGAGCACAAGGCCCACAAGGACCTCAAGGCGCAAATGGTACAAATGGTAAGCAAGGACCTCAAGGAGCAGAAGGTGCTCAGGGTCCGCAAGGTGCCGATGGCACAAATGGTACTGATGGTAAGCAAGGACCACAAGGCCCTCAGGGAGCCGATGGTACTAACGGTGAGGAAGGAAAACAAGGACCGCAGGGAGCAGATGGTGCTCAGGGACCACAGGGTGCTGACGGAACTAATGGTGAGGAAGGAAAACAAGGTCCACAGGGAGCCGATGGTACTAACGGAACTGATGGTAAGCAAGGACCACAGGGTCCACAAGGAGCCGATGGTACTAATGGTGAGGAAGGTAAACAAGGTCCGCAGGGTGAAAAAGGCGAAATAGGCAATCAGGGTCCTCAGGGAGCCGATGGCACAAACGGCACCGACGGTAAACAAGGACCTCAAGGACCTCAGGGTGCTGACGGAACCAATGGTACAGATGGTAAACAAGGACCGCAAGGAGCAGATGGTGCTCAGGGACCTCAAGGCGCAGACGGAACCAATGGTACTGACGGTAAGCAAGGTCCAGAAGGTCCACAGGGAGTTGATGGTGTTCAAGGCCCTCAGGGTCCACAAGGAGATAGAGGTTTCCAAGGTCCAAAAGCAACCACTGAAGAAGTTGTTGAAGCACTTAGCGGTACCAACTATTTTAATGGCGTTGAATATGTATCTTCTGCTGAAACGATTATTTTCACAAACAATGGCGTAGAAAAGGGACGTATTGATGCATCCGATTTCGTTATCGATGGAATGGTAGATGATGCTTATATTAGTGGAACTAACTTAGTAATCGTATTTAATAATGATGCAAGTGGTAAGACAATCGAAGTTCCAATTGAAGACATCTTCAATCCAAATAACTATTATACTAAAGACGAGATAGACGCAAGGGATGAAGTTGTTTCTGGTGCGTTAACTGACCTTGATGATAGGTTAGATGTAGTAGAAAATACGTATGTTACTGGTGCAACAATGAGTTCTACAGCACAGACGCCTTATGTCACTAATAATATACTTACAATTCCAACCGTTGCGGGAACACAAGGTCCTCAGGGTCCTCAGGGTACAAACGGAACTAATGGTAAGCAAGGTCCACAGGGTCCACAGGGTGCTGACGGAACCAATGGTACTGATGGAAAACAGGGTCCGCAAGGTGCTGATGGTACTAACGGAACTGATGGTAAACAAGGTCCACAGGGTCCTCAAGGTGCTGATGGTACTAACGGAACTGATGGTAAACAAGGTCCACAGGGTCCTCAAGGTGCTGATGGTACTAACGGAACTGATGGTAAACAAGGACCTCAGGGTCCTCAAGGTGCTGACGGTACCAACGGAACCGATGGTAAACAGGGTCCTCAAGGTGCAAACGGAACTAATGGAACTGATGGTAAACAAGGTCCTCAGGGAGCCAATGGCTCTAATGGCACAAATGGTACTGACGGTAAGCAAGGTCCACAGGGTCCTCAAGGTGCCGATGGTACAAATGGAACCAATGGTACTGATGGTAAACAAGGACCTCAAGGTCCAGAAGGACCAAGCACAATTCCTACAATTGGACCAGGAGATGAAGGAAAGGTACTTAAGGTGGTAAATGGTGTTTGGGCATTAGTTACACCAATTAATGTATATTCGGGTTCAGGAACCCCTCCTGCATCTGTAGGAATTGACGGAGACTTATATTTACAAACATCATAAAAAAAGTGTAAAAAAATGGGATATTGGATTAAAATAGGTGATACATGGAATTTAGTATTAACCAGTTATAAGAAAGACCTTAGTATTTGGGATGAGATAAATCAAGCAAACTTAACACAATATCTTAATACAAATCTTTCTTTTTATGCAGGAGAAATAAGTGGGGACCATACGTTGTCAATAGGAGGTCTGACAGAGATTAGTGGAGTCTCTTGTTCTTATGTTGCAATATATGATAACCGTTATGACGTTACAAGTGCAGCAACATGGGCAATTGTCAGCGGAAGCAATTATGCTACGATTGACAGTGGCGGCGTTGTTACCATCTTACAGACAGCAACGGGTTCTCCAGTTACTATTTCAGCAACTTATCAAAACATAACACAGACTGCAAATTTAACGCTTACTTATAATACCGAAAGTAGTTCTCATACAGAGACTGAAGTTATTGTTGATGAAAGTGGTAATACTGAAATCATTACTACTACAACTACCGAAAATGAAGATGGTAGTACAAGCGAAAACACTACAAGCGTTACCCTTGACGGAAGTGGTAATACTGTTGGCACAACAGAGACAGAAATAAATACCAATGCAGATGGTTCCTTCTCTGGAACTTCAACATCTTATGATAGTCAAGGCATTCCTATCGATGGTTATAACACTACTGGTGATACGTCAGGAAATGTCAACACTCAGGGTGTAGAATATGATGAAAGCGGAAATAGTGCCGTAACAAGTTATATTATTGACACATCAGATAATCCTGATGGTGGAAAGGTTTATAATGGTGATGGTGTAAATACCGAATATTACGCATTTGATGTGACGAGAGGTTTTATCTTGGACTATCACTTTACCATTGACTGTTCAAACAGCCCTTCAGGGCAGGATGAGAATCACCATAATGCCTTAACAGCAAAGAGGGCAAACCCTTCTCCTTGGTATGGTTTCCAATTAAGACAGTCAAGCACAAATAAGTATGTGCAGTTGGGAACACAGTTTTCAACAGGAGGTAATACTAATACGAAGTTAAACCCTAGTTCAATAACAGGTAATACTGCAGAATATAATATTCAGATTATCTATGACCCTACTGCTGCAACGGATTCATTCATATGCAAGGATAGGAATACAGGAACAGTTCTTTATAGAAGTAACGGAAAATTCCCAGATATTGAAGAATTGAGATATCTTAAGGTTACTCTCGGTTATGCTATGGACCCTAATGGAGACCCATTCCGTTATGCAAATATTGATGTGAAGGAATTCTCTATTAGAAGATTGCCAGTGGTATTAGTTCCACCTGTTGTAGAATGTAATGGTAAATCTATCACTCTTACTTGTGAAACTGTTGGTGCAAGAATTTATTATAGGTTAAATGGACAGGGCAGTTATGTAATGTATACTGAGCCAATACCAATTACTGAAGATACGGTTATTGAGACTTACTCTATGGTTGATGGAGAAAAGAGTGCAATAGTTACTGAAACTTGTGAATATGATAGTAATGTTTCCACACCAGTTATTACTTGCGACGGAACACAAGTATTCATATATTGTGAAACTGAAGGGGCGGACATTTATTATAGATTAAATGAAACGGGTACTTATACACAATATAATGCTGCAATTCCTATCTCAGCAGATACGGTTGTCGAAGCGTATGCAGAACTTAACGGAGATAGGAGTGCAACCGCTAAAGAGACTTGCGAATATAGCCCAGAACCTGTTTATGAAGAAGAATATCTTACCTTAAGAATAAAATCTGGCGGAACAGTTAACTGGACAATTGCAGGAGTTGCCCAACCTAAGACAATTCAATATAGTATAAATGGAGGAGAGTGGGTTTCTATAACAGCCAGTACGGGCACATCTTTCAATGTTTCCGAAGGAGATTCAGTTAGATTAAAGGGAACTAACTCTACATATGCAACATCCAATACTGATTATAATGGCTTTAGTGGTGGTACAGCAATATTTGATGTTGAAGGTAATGCAATGAGTATGATTTATGGAGATAATTTCATTAATCAGACTGCACTTTTAGGAACATATAATTTCTGTTCAATGTTTAAACAGACGAATGTTGTGTCTGCTGAAAATCTTGTATTGCCTGCGGATACATTAACACCGCACTGTTACCGTGCAATGTTTGCAAATAGTCCTTCATTAACTGTTGCACCACAACTTCCTGCAACAACGTTAAGTGAGGCATGCTATCGTTATATGTTCCAAGAATGTTCTATTACCACAGCCCCAGACCTCTTGGCTCCAATATTGGTTGATGACTGTTATGATGGAATGTTCCATACCTGCAGTAATCTTAATTATATCAAGTGCCTTGCAACAGATATATCAGCATCTGCCGCAACTAACAGTTGGACAACTAGCGTAGCATATACTGGTACATTTGTAAAGGATGCAAATACTGAATGGGGTAGAGGTGCTAATGGTATTCCTACAAGGTGGATTGTCGAAGAGATTGGACTTCACCAACCTACAGTTGCATGTGATGGCTTACAGATAACCTTATCTTGTGACACGTCTGGCTCCACAATTTATTATAGGCTAAATGAAAGTGGTACTTATGCATTATATACTGCACCAATACCAATTACGGCTGACACAATAGTAGAAACTTATTCATCATTAGATGGAGAAACAAGTGCTATTGTTAAGGAAACCTGTATTTATGATGATGGGCTTGAAGAACCAGTCATTTATTGTGATGGCGAATATGTAACCATTTCTTGTGACACTGGCGGTGCTTCTATCTATTATAGACTTAACCAAGTGGGAACTTACACTCAATATGATTACGCAATTCCAATTTCAGCGGATACTATTGTTCAGGCATATTCTGAAATAGATGGAAGGCAAAGTGAAATCGTTTCTGCTAACTGTATTTATGATGCATCCCTTAAGGCACCTGAAATCGAGTGCGACGGACAGAATATCGAACTTACTTGTCGCACGGTTGGTGCTGACATCTATTATAGGTTAAATCAAGAAGGTACTTTTGACCAATATACTTCTATTATTCCAATCAGTGCTGACACTATTGTTGAAGCGTATTCCGTACTTGATACCGAAAGCAGTATCACAGTTACTGAGATGTGTATCTATGACCCAGTGCACGATTATAGTAAGGACTACCTCACACTCAAGGCACAAACCAATGGAACTATTATTTGGAACTCAATTGGTACGGGAATGGCAAAGACTATTCAGTATAGCATCAATGATGGTACTTGGACTTCTATCACCGCAAGCAGTTCATCCACAATAACAGTAAGTGCGGGAGATGTAGTAAGACTTAAAGGAACAAATACTGCTTATGCAAAAGACAAGAGTAATTATTCTGGCTTTGAAGGTGGAACGGCATTCTACACAATAGAAGGTAATATCATGAGTCTTGCCTATGGTGATAATTTTGAAAACCAAACAACCCTTCCTGGAAAATATACTTTCTGTTCATTATTCAAATTATCAAATGCAACATCTGCGGAAAATCTTGTTCTTCCTGCAGAAACCCTTACAGAAGGGTGTTATCGTGCAATGTTCAGTAAGGCAGGCTCATTGATAACAGCGCCAAGAAGTATCCCAGCAACAACATTGGCAAAAGACTGCTGTTGGTATATGTTTGAAGAGTGCCCATTTGAGGTTGCACCAGAACTTCCAGCGCCAACACTTGTATCGACTTGTTATGGCTATATGTTTACTAAATGTACTAACCTTAACTATATCAAGTGTCTTGCAGTGACAGGCTTCACTGCAACTAACTGTTTGCAAAACTGGGTAACTAACGTTGCAGCAACAGGTACCTTTGTTAAGGATGAAAATGCCACAACAGGCTCTACAGGATGGAAAGTTAATAATGTTAGTGGTATTCCTAATGGATGGACAATTATCAATAGTGGGGAAGAAACGATAGAAGACCCTGTTATCTATTGTGATGGCGAAGAGGTTTCAATAACGTGTGATACCCCGAATTCAACCATCTACTACAAACTAAATCAGGAAGGAAATTATGTGGGGTATATTGACGTCATTCCAATTAGTGCAGATACCTTAGTAGAAACGTATGCTGAGAAGGGTGAAATTACAAGTAATGTTATAAGTGCAACTTGCATTTATTATGTTGAGCCACCTTATTCTGCATCTAATAAGACACTTACTTCTTGGAAATATAATGGGCTGCCTGTAGATACACCTTATTCAGTGAATAGATTAGATGGTCACTCTTCAAGTTATGCAAAGGGAACTTTCAACTTCGAAACTTCAGTTAATTTAAAGAAGGCTCAGCCAACATACCTTTGGTTCCAACACGCTGACCAATCCGCAACTATATATGTTGACAACAACCTTGTAGAAAAGCATTGGGGTGGTTATAGTCCTTTCTTCGTTGATATTAGCCAATACGCCCACAAGGGAGTTAATAACATTAAGGTGGTTTTGAAGAACAACGAAGGAAACAACCTTGCTCCTGCATCTGGTGACTTTAACTTCAATGCCACATTAGGTAATGTAAAACTCTTTACAAGTCCATATATTCCTGCGATGAATTATGGATATGATGGCTTCCACGTTACCTCTGAGGTTTCTTCTTCAAGCGCTATCATAAATGTCAAGACTGCGGTGCCTAGTGGCGCAACAGTTGTTTGTACAATTGATGATGGAACTTATCATTACAGCGATTCAGGAGATAGTACAGGAAACGAGATGATATTCTCTACAACCATTAATAACCCACATCTTTGGAATGGTAAGGCTGACCCACATCTTTATAATATAACTCTTGAAATTTATCACGATAACGAGTTGTATCATAAGTATGAGAGGCCTTATGGACTTAGATATTACAGTTATGTTATCAACGACACAAATGTTCTTGGAAATGGAGACCCTTATACTGGCTTCTTGCTAAACGGTTCTCCTTACCTGTTGAGAGGTTGCTGTATGCACGATGATATAGATGGAAAGGCAAATGCCTTAGATGACGCTGATTATGCACAAACATTCAGCATTATTCAGGAACTTGGCTGTAACTTCCTCCGTCTTGCCCACTATCCACATCCAAGGGAAACATATGATTGGTGTGATAGATTAGGTATCATTGTACAGACTGAGGGCCCTTGCGTAAACAAGATGCAGTCTACAATGCCAACTACTTATTATGATAACTTGAACACTCAGTATGATGATATGGTTAATCAGCACTACAACCATCCTTGTATCTTGTTCTGGGGCTTGAGTAATGAGACAACAACTGATGATAAGGTGTTTGCAAATGAGAAGATAAATGGTTATATCTCACGTATTAAGGCTCTTGATGCTGAACGATGGGTAGGATATGTTATGGCACAAGGTGCACCAGACCCAAGTGCTTATTATAACAACCCTAATGCTGACTGGTTCGGTTGTAACATTTATGAAGGATGGTATAGTAATCAGAATTCCAACAACCCATCTTCTGCTCTTAATACTCGTGTAAGGAATATCATAACCAACAAGAGTAAAGCCCTTGCTTATTCAGAGTATGGTTGCGGTGGTACACAGCATTGCCACTCAGATGACTTTATGACTACAACCACAAGGGGAAATTACCCAAGACACGACATAGAATATATGATGTGGTTGCATGAGGGTCATATTGCAGCAATCAAGAATTACCCACAACTCCTCTTTACTGCACAGTGGCAGTTATTTGATATCGCAGTTTCAAATAGAAATGAGGGTTATACCGTATGTCTTGATGGAGAAAATGCAACAACTGATGATAACCTTAGAAGATTGAACGATAAGGGTCTTGTTGAAAGAGACCACATCACGAAGAAAGACACTTTCTATCTCTACAAGGCTTGGTGGAATCCAACTCCATTTGTTCATATCTGTGGAAAGGACTACACAAAAACGATAGACAGGACTATCAAGTGTTACACGAATGATGGTGCCAGCGTAACGCTTTATGTCAATGGCTCATCAGTTGAAAGTGTAAACGTAACTGACAACATAGCAGTATTCTCTTCTACTAATTTCAGTTCAGGAGATGTGGTTCTTGTAAGTGGAAGCACAACAAGTGACACCTTCACTTTTGAATAAAGTAATAAGGTCTATAGTTAATAAAGGAAACCGCAGGAATTTTAACCTACGGTTTTCTTTTTATTATCTCTTGACAATTTATTTTTAAATATTATCTTTTCATAAAAAGAGAGACATGAAAAATAAAAAGACTTTTGATGAATATGTAGCCTATTTTATGAAGGCTGACAAGAAAACACTTGCTGAACTGCTTGCAATCAAAGAACTTTGCAAGTATGATATTTTTGACAGACTGCCAATTCAGGAACACTGGCACTGCCCCCCAAAAAGGCCAATGCCCTATTTTCCCTGGAACGTATCAACGTCTTTTTCAAACCCAGATGATTATGAAAATATAAGGCTCACCAATTAGCGAGCCTTATTTTTTTTACTTATTATGCCAGATTATATAAGGAAAGTCTTTTCGATAAATATTTTCTAGCACATCCGAAGGTATAATCTCAATATCACTAACGCCTGTTTCCGTTGCGTAATACCCAAAACCATCATCATCTGTTAAGACTTTATTTTTTACCATATTCTGGAATTGCTCTATGGTATACCTGTCCCCATCCACATTTTTTCTGAAATCAACAGATGGTTCTTGCTTCAGCCTTATGTGTTTTTCGATAAAGTATAATCGCTCTTTAACATCATACGCCTTATCGCAAAAATCTGAATAGGAAAGTCCCTCCTTGATACAATCATCCTGTATTTCTTGATATTTCTCGTTAAGACGAGTTAATTCTTTGTTTAATTCTTTTATTGAAAGTGTAGAATAATCCATAATAGCCTTTTCTACAAAATTACAAAAAAGAAAACAAAAAAACAAGATTAAAAATTAAAAAATGGTTCCTCGTTTCCCTCAATTCGTTTTCCTTCCCTGTCGATTTGATAACGCTCTCCGTTATTCTTAACGATAGCCCTGTCTCCCATGAAGAAGCCTGCCATATCTACCCATTCAGGAAGAAGTAATTCTCCATTACTATTAACGTAATTAGATTTTTTTCCTTCTCTAACGACACCAAAACCACCTTCGAAATCATCACAAGAATCGTACCAGTTATTCAACAACAGATGGCCATCAAGTTTAACATAATTCTGTTTTCCCTTTAAAGTAACGACAGCAAAGTCATTGTGGAAATTCTCAATGTTATCAGCACTTACTGGTTTTCCCTTTTCATTGAGGAAATAAGGGCTAGACCTATCAATCTTGTAATCGTTTTGGCCTAAAGTATCGTCAAACTTAGGCTCGGTTTCATATTTTTTTAATATGTCCTGACTAGTATCAGCCCATCTCATATCGTCTGGGTCACTGGAATATTCGACATCATCAAGATTCAACTCAAGAAGTCTCTGTATTGTCTCAGAAACCATTTTTCTTATAGTATTCTCGTTTAATTTAACAACTTTTTTCATAATAATGATTTTTTAGATAAATAGTCTTGTCTGTGAGAAAAAATTTTTGTAATATTGTATAAGAATAAGTATAAAATATAAATTAAGATGATAACAACAAGAAAAATTGAGACTAAAGATGATTTTAAGGCTTTTACTCAAGGCGAAAATATTAGAGTAGCCCTTTTCCATGCGTCATGGTGTGGCCCTTGTCGTGTATTGGAGTCAACAATCAAGAACCTTGATAAAGAACAAATTGGCGATACTCTGTTTGGGGAATTCGATGTTGATAACGAGAATTTTGAAGACACACTTGTCGAATATAGTATTAGAAATGTGCCAGTAATGCTTTTCTTTAAGAACGGCCTTGAGGCGAAGAAACTTGTTGGAAATGTACCAGCAACCGAGATATATAATGTAATAAAAGAATTATCAAACAATGCTGTGGATAATAACATTAATTAAATTTATTGCAGTAATCGTCGCTGTATTTACGACTTGCCTCTTTACTATAAGTTGTATTATGTTGGCAATTGCCCCAGAAATAGTTACTGATGAGCAAGGAAAGCCATATGAAAAGCACGATGGCTCAAGATTTTGGTTTGCACTAATAATGGCTATCGCATGGGCGGTAGTAATAACACTTTAAATTTATGAATACAATACTGATAACTGGTGGTGCTGGGTTTATTGGAAGTAATCTTGTAAGACACATGGTGAATAAATACCCAGAGAAAAAATTCATTAACTATGATAAATTAACTTATGCTGGAAATCTTTCCAATCTTAAAGATATTGAAAATAAGGAAAATTATATCTTTGTAAAGGGGGATATCACAGATTATGATAAGGTAAAAGAGACATTAGAAAAATATAATGTAGAAGGAATACTCCATCTTGCTGCTGAAAGTCATGTAGACCGCAGTATCAAGGACCCGTTTGCTTTTGCAAGGACTAATGTTATCGGAACCCTCACACTTTTACAGGCGGCCAAGGAATTCTGGGGTTGTACCTTAAATAATAAAGAAGAGAGCGAAAAGAAACATCGTTTTTATCATATATCAACGGATGAGGTGTACGGTAGTCTAAATTTAGGCAGAGACCTTTTTACAGAGACAACTCGTTATAGTCCACACTCCCCATATTCAGCATCGAAGGCTTCTTCTGACCACTTCGTAAGGGCTTATCATGACACCTTTGGACTTCCAATAGTGATTACTAACTGTTCTAATAACTATGGCCCATATCAATTTCCAGAAAAACTGATACCATTGGTAATTAATAATATTGAGAATAATATTCCAATTCCTGTTTATGGAAAAGGTATTAATGTTAGAGACTGGCTTTATGTTGAAGACCATGTAAAGGCAATAGACCTTGTCTTCAATAATGGCACAATCGGTGAAACATATAATATTGGTGGGTTTAATGAAAAACGCAATATTGATATCATTAATATATTGATAAAGACTGTCGATAAATATCTTGGCCGTCCAGAAGGAACATCACAAAATCTTATCACCTATGTAGCGGACCGTGCTGGACATGACTTAAGATATGCAATTGATTCCAGTAAATTACAAAAAGAATTGGGATGGAAGCCAGAAACTCGTTTCTCTGAAGGAATTGAGAAAACGGTAAAATGGTACCTGGAAAATAAGGAATGGGTGAAGAATGTCACTAGTGGTGCTTACCAGCAATATTACCAAGACATGTATTCTAATAGAAAGTAAGTAATGGAAAGAAATACTGAATACTGGTATCTGGAATGGTTTAATGAAAAGGTAGAACGAGTTAAAGGAAGTAACTGGTTATATCGTTTTATGTGTTTTTGCTTATGTCGTAAAAGATTGACATATAAGCAATTATTCCTCATAATGTATGGTTTGAATAAGCGTAGGCTTGGAGAAAAGGTTGCTAAGCAGTTAGCGTTGAATAAGATATTAGAAATTTATAAAAGTCTACACAATAATAAATTACCTGAAGGCGTATGAAATTAGATAATGATGACTTTAAACACTTCACATGTCTTGTTATCGGTGATAATCCAGAAGAATTATTAAAAAAGTATTCTGGAAAAGAATTTTCGTCTTACAATAAGAAAAATTTATTTACCCAGCCATTTAAATTAAAAGACGGTACCGAAGCATATTCGGCAAAAAAATGCGACATAGACTGGCCTGAGATACATGGTAAAGATATCGCAGCATACAAGAGACTATGGGACCTTGTCATAGATGACTTAGAACCATTAGATGAACACGAAAAAGAAGTTAAGGAAACAATGAAAAATCTGCTTCATTACTTTGAGAAGTTTGAAGATAAAGAAACATATGTGGCTGCAAATACTTGCTTCTGGACCTATGCCGTACTTTCTGAACAGACTGGGTGGGTAGACATTACCACAATAGACAGTTATTTTTGGATAACAATGGTTTATGACGTATATATCACTAATTGTTCAGACAATACTCTCCTGACAATTTTTGAATGTAATAAGTAAGAAAAAAGCCACGCCTTAATTGACGTGGCTTTTTGTATAAGCAAGTTGGGAGGGACAACTTACTTATGGTTCTACATTTTCTCCGAAGATTGCATCATCTTCAAAGCCGATAGTTACTGTATTCTGAGTGTCATCTGGGGTAACCTTAATCTCCTTTTCAGTGCCTACAAGCATATCCTTCAAAGCAGTATAGATAGCGTTAGTTAAACCACTTCCGTTAAGGAAATTATTAATTTCAGTTATTGCACTTTCGACATTAGAAATACGTTCATCGTATCCGTCAACAAGGTCTTTAAGGTCTGCAACGTCGCCAGATAAAGTCTCAATACTTTCAGAGCATCCAGTTATAGCACCAGATAAAGTCATAACAACACCTGAAAGTTCAGCAATGCCATTTGTGTTAGTCTCTACCTGTCCAGAGAGTTCGGCGATGTTATCCTTATTAGTTTCAACTAATCCTGAGAGTTCTGTAATGTTATTTGTGTTAGTTTCAACTTGTTCAGTTACTGTAGCAACACTAGCACTTATAGAACTTAAACTATCTTCGAATGAATCAACCTTATCATTAAGTTCATCTACCTTGTCTGCCATTTCCCTAACTTCTGTAACAGCACTTACAACACAAGCACTCAGTTCGGTCATTCCACTCTTAATCTCGTCATATTCAAGGTGGAGTTGAACGAAGTCTTCTGCCAGGTTACGCACATCATCAGTAACAGCGGTTACTTCATGATGCAACTCAGTAATTGCTGATGTGTTGTTGTCAATACGTCCGCCAAGAGAGTTGTTTAACTGCTCAAGTTTAGCATTGGTTTCATTGGTAATCGCTGAATAGGAAGTTTCAACCGCAGTGCGAATTGCAGTGCTGATACCACTTGTTCCGATTCCGCTAGGGTCAACCCAAAGGAATTCTTCATTAGGGGCAATCTCAATTGAAACTACTCCATCATGAACAGCAAGGCCGTCAGCAAAAGCATAATCGGCTATGATTTCGGCAAATGGTATTGAGGTCATTACATACTGTTGAATGTCCTGTTTGAAATAAATGAATTCAAGACACTCAGACCCAGTTCCTTCCTGAATAATTTCACCAGTCTCAGGGTCCAGCACGTCTCCTATATGGCCAACACGAATATTTGTTATCTGTTGTGGAACCTTAGGAACATCAACAGTAACTCCCATTGGCTGTCCGTCTCCCTTGTCAAGTTGGTATCTTGCATAATAAGGGTCAGATGGGTCAAGGGCTAATTTTGAAATACGTAATGTGTCAGTATAATCTTTTGCGTCAGCAACAGCGTCACTAATTGCATTAACAGTATTTCCAGATAATTCACTTACTGCCTCGTCAGTATGAACAGTAGCGGCAGAGAAATTCTCTGTAGTATAAGCCTTTGCCTCGTCAAGTGCTGCAGCAATGCTCTCAGATAATGCGCTATCAGCGGCAATCCTTTCTTCCTTTTCGGCAGCAACTGCATTGTCAGTATATTCGGTAGATGCACTGTTAGATGCGTCAATTGCATCTTGCACACCAGCCAACTTAACGCCATCATTAGATACGGTAAGGAATGGTTCGCTTGCTGCATCAATTTTTACTGAAACAACGTGCCCATTTACTTCAAGTCCAGCAGCGAATTCGCTCTCTGTAATATATTCTTCAACATTCAGTCCAACCATCCTCAGGTCACCAGTCTCTATAGAATAGATAAGGTAAAGATAGGTTGTATAGTCTATTGGTTCGGTATAATGAAGAATATAGTTTCCATCTTCATCTCTGTCATACTCACCAGTTTCAGGGTTTCTATCGAGTTTAGCATCCTTATAACCTAATTGTACCCAAACGAGAGCGCTGTCCTTATAGACCTTAATGTGTTCACCAAGTTCTTGACCTAAGTTGTTCTTAAGAGCATACTCTTCAAATACATTTGCGCCAGAAGGTTCAACAGATACTATCTCAACGACATTATCTTCTACTGAACCCGAAATTTCAGTAATCTGTTCCTGAAGGTCCTCGTCCTTTGCAATTGCCCTTGCAACTTCATTGGCGATATCTTCAGCATTCTTGGTAAGTTTTTCGTGTATGTCAGCAGAATCAATAAGGTGATATGGTGTATGTCCATTTTCTACGCCGACAGCAAGAATAAGTTGAACGTTGTGATTTTCGTCCAGATACTTTGCTACCAGAGGCTCTGCGTAAAGCGACTCACCAAACGTGATAGACTCGGTACGACCAGTATTAACTATTGCGTCGAAATAGTCAATTGCCTGTTGCCTGCTCTCAAAGATATTTTCGTGATGTCTAAATTGTAATCTTTTCATCTTATTATTCGTTGGTTATGTTATTTTATTAAAAATTACCGAAATCAAAGAAATCTTCAGAAACCTTTATTTTAACATCCTCTACCTCTTCTCCCTTAGTAGGAACAACCATCTCGCTATCGCTGTCGCCAGTTAATGTATAAGTACCTGGAACTATATCATTAGCATCCAGACGCTCAATTTCACTTACTGTAGATGCACTAAATTCGTTAATGGTCTCAATGCAAGAAACGGTAGAAGCGCTGAGTTCTTCAATGTCGGCGTTTATATTTTCAATGTTTTCTACGGTAGAAGCGGACAGTTCATTTACCATCTCAGTAGTTGCAGAAACAGCCTCTGCTACCTCGTCTATATATTCTTTAACTTCATTCAGAACAGCATCAACGGTATCTACAAGTTCTCCATCAATAACTCTCCACTCATGGAAAGGAATAACCTCATTACCTTTTTCGTATCTTGCGATAACAATTGAATCACCTTCTTTCATTGGTTTCTTCAGCCACTTATAGCCATCAAACTCGTTCATGAAGAAGGTTTGCTTCTCACCTCTAATTTCACCAGTTGCGGCTGACCACTCCTCAGAAGTTACACCACTAAGTTCTGGTGTGCTGTCATAGAGGTTCTGTGAAGTCCAAATCTTTGTATATTCATAATCATCAAATGGACTCTGAATTAATGTAGTTCTATAATTTTGTCCAAGGATGGTTTCATATGCATTATATTTGCCATAATCGTAATCCTTAACCAGACGGATAGAAAGTCTTGCTTCCTTACCCTTGGTTTCTTGTTTAACCTTGGTTGATGAATAATATACTGATTTTGCATATGCGTTTCCTACGCCATCAACAGTGTCAGCCCAGAAGGATGCAAATTTTCCAAATCCCTCAGCATCATAATCTGGGTCATCCATCATAGAATCTCTCTGTGCACAGTTTCCAAGTGGGTATGCATGAAAATCTACTGCATCAACACCCTGTGCTTCAGGATAAGGTATCCAGAGTTCATCATTAGACTTAATTGCTTGTCCAGCGATTTTTCCATATACGCCAACAGCAAGGTCGCCATGATTTCTATCCTCTTCACACTCAAGTCCATTAAGCAACTCATCCCAATCTTCCTTGGTTGGAACTCTCCATTCAGAACTTTCTTCTGCAAGGCGTTCTTTTAATATCTCGATAGCGTCGAATGGATAAAGTCTTCCGAAGTTATCCACAATTTCTTTTGTTACTACCCTGTAGCCTTTTCCTACATCATCTGGAAGTTTTGTACCCTCAGCAGTCAGGTCTATGAACTTAGAGGCTGGTGAGTAAGTTCCTGTTTCTTCCATGTCAGAAAGACGAAGAGGATTATATATAGAGCCATCTCCATTAAGAGTGCTGTCGGTTGCTACCTTATAATCTTTTCCTGGAACCATAAAACCATCAAGTTCCTCAATGCTTCCGTCAGGATATATTACAGTAAGAACACCCTTCTCTGGGTCATATTCAAACATTGGCTGTCCTACCTCATCAATAATAGGTATTACAATTGGGTCATAATCAGGATTAACACGAGTTATAACAAGATTCTTGTCTTCATCCATCTCGACAGACTTGATATCATATCCACGAAGGAAGAAGAAGTTATTATCAATCTCAGCACCAGTAAGACCACAATTCTTGGTTACGTCCCCAGGAAAACTAGAGATTAACTTATAATAGGTAACACCATTAATATTAACAGTATTACCATCAGTTCTCAATAATGTCGTATTTGTTGCCATATAACGTATATTTTTTCTAAATCGGTATAGTTTATTTTTTTTATAAATAGTTTTTTATTGCGAAATAGTCTATCGGTCCGTCATATATTTTGAAAGACCTTATGTCGCCCAAGAACGTTCCGCAAAAGTCTCGTTCAATTGGCAAGATATAATCTGAAACATGATAATAGTCTGGCAGAATAGTCTCTAAAAGGCCAATAGAACCACCTCCGAGGGAGATGTTGTATGGTACAGCCTCTTGCTTCTGATAAACATCATCTAATGCCTTAAAGTCAAATGCTGGTAACTCTTTGCTTATAAAGACAAGGAAACCATTAACATAGAACATTACCTTCATCTTCTTTTTTCGCATATCGCACTTGTTATAAGAAGGATTAGTTATCATAAATCTGATATTAATACTATTCCACTCATCTTTCTTAACCAATCCTGGCTTGGAATATTCTTCAATTACCTTATACTTAGTTGCATTATCTGGGTCATCACAATCTAAAGCCCCCAAACGGTACCCAATGGCTCCGTCATCAGTAATCTTTAATGCAAAGGCATTATTCCTAATATCCTTATAAAGATTGTAATCAATCTCATGCTCCTCATTATACTTATCTATGGTGTCTACAGTATATCCAGTAGGTGTCTGATTCATGATGAGGAAATAATTTATATTAGGAAAAGACTTCCTGCCCTCAAAAGTAACCTTAGTACCCTCAACCCAGTTGTCAGTCGTGAAACCACTTGGAGTTCTGTCAAAAAGCAAGAATTTGTTGTCTGTTTCAATGCCATAATAACCCTTCTTTGTAAGTTCATGACCGTCTGAGTCGGTATATCCTTCGCCATTCACATTAATTGTTGCGCTGGACTGTACATATGCCAGTTCAATTGCCTTTTTTTCTGTGTCAGGAAGACACTCAATCTCATCATCGAAATAATCATCGTCAAAATAATGAGAACAATCAGGTATTGGCTGTGGTTCTGGTTCTGGCTTTCCACAATTACAGCAACTGTTCTGTAAAAAATCATATGTGTTAAGATATGTCTTCACAAAACCCTTGGTCGCAATGACATTTTCGTCTTCAAGGTCAGTTAACTTATCAATATCACCCTCAGTAAAGGTAAAGTAGTCGTCTCCTACAGCGAAATAGCCGTCACTTCCAGCAGGTGTACCACTTTTATCTTCTTCAGGTTCATCTCTAAGCCACTCAGTGTTTTCAACAATGTGGTTTTGCAGGTCATATGTATCATCTCCCTCCTCACAACCATCAAAATAACCTTCTGTGCGGGCATTATGCTTCTTCAGACTGTCTGTTGTATCCTTATCTGTCTTATAAAATGGCCAGAACTTGTTTTCCGCACGGGTTCCTAAGAAGAAAAAGATACCTTCATTCTCTGGATGTAAGTGATTTACTGTATCTAAACCAACTTCATAGTCACTTCTTGGCCTTATTTCAAAATGTAAAGTAATATCATGGTTCAACCTATTTGGCAATACCTGGTATTTGAAGCCTTCCAACTGGAAGAACCCCTGATAGAAACCACCCTTAAAAGAGATATAACCATCATCCTCATTATAATACATTGGATATGAGAACATCTGACTATTTCCCGTAACTGGTGTCATGAATAATCTTGTATCGCCAGAAGGAATATCATACTTGCTATCAAGAAACAACTTCAAGAAGCCGCTATTGTCAATTCTATCCTTTTGAAAATGTATAAGACCATTGTCCATTCCAGTAAAGCCGATATCTTCCATCTCTACACCTTCGTTAATTGCATCTTTCCATGTCTTTGTTGAGTAAAGTATGCCATTTACGATGTCAAACGTAGAAAAGTCAGCAATTGCCATGTCATCCAAGTCAGCCTCAGAGAGAGTGGAGACACCACTCTTACTTAAGTGGTAATCATAGTAGTGCCTTCTCGTCAATTTTGAATTTACTGGACGTCTGTTATAGTTTATCTTAATGTTCTGTATCATTAGGCATAGTATTATTACTTATAAATAGTACTTAGATGGGAAAATAAGACATATGAGGACCATTTCCCTTGCCAATTCTTTTGCTTTTTGAGAAAAATTTTGTATCTTTGCCGAAGCAAGAATAATTTTTAAATAATGAAACAGAGTAAGGATTATTATAAAATACTTGGTATTGAAAAGAATGCTACCGAAGACGAAATCAAAAAGGCCTTTCGAAAACAAGCGGTGAAGTGGCATCCAGATAAGTGGGCTAATTCTTCTGAGGAAGAGAAAAAGAAGGCTGAAGAAATGTTCAAGGATATAGCAGAGGCCAACGAAATCCTGTCTGACCCGAATAAGAGGCAGAGATATGATAATGGGACTTTAGACTTTGAAGAAAGCGGCTTTAATGTTGACCCGTTTGAGGTTTTCAACAGAATGAGAACCGAAGGCTTCGGGGGGTTTAACTTTGGTGGATTTGGGTTTGGTAACCGAGGCCCAAGAAAGGGAGATAACGTTTATGTTACTGTTCATCTTACTCCAGAAGAAGCATATTCAGGCGGGAAAAGAACAATATCAGTTCCAAGGCATAAGACCTGCGAGCATTGTAACGGAACAGGTTCAGACGATGGATTAAGTCATCCATGCCGTAGGTGTAATGGAACTGGTTTCGTAATGCATAGTGAGCAGCGAGGAAATATGCTATTTACCCAGCAAACGCCTTGTCCTTCTTGTGGGGGTAGCGGAAAAGAACCAACGACCCCTTGTAAGGAATGTCATGGAACTGGCATAAAGGAAGAAGTTGAGAAAATGGAAGTAACCCTCCCAATGGGATTGTCTTCTAAATTCACGATAGGGATTGATGGCAAAGGAGAACCTTCTGTTAATGGTGGCCCAAACGGTGACCTTATAATTGTAATTGAGGTGATACAAGATGAAAATTCTTATTTTATTATTGACGGAAATCGGAATGTCATACATGTAGAGAACATCCCATTTAACCTTGCATTACTTGGGGTAGAGAAAGAAGTAAAGTGTATTGATGGAAAGAAGGTGAAAATAAAAATACCAGAACTCACAAAAGATGGGCACTCATTAAGACTAAAAGGTAAAGGTCTTCCTGACCCTAATAACACACAAACCAGGGGGGATTATTATGTAGTTATCAATTATGAATTCCCAAAGAAACTTAATAAGAAACAGAAAGAAATGCTTAAGAATTTTAATAATGAATAGATATGACAAAGGTAAAGAAAATTAGTGAAAAGCAGTACGTACTCGATTGCATAAATAAACAGTATGAATTATGCGGTTTAGAAAGGAGGTTTGATACATTTGAAGAACTAAGCAAGTATTCTAAAGAAAAGCCAAAATGGTTCGATGAAGACGGTTTTTTTGAAAACAAGGCTATTTATAACATTTGGATTGAGTACTGTGTTCGACATTTCTATGATTGGCAGCCTAAGAGGGTTTCCAAAAAGATAGCAAAAGACAATGTCTCTTGGCTTGCTTTGGATTATGGTTTTCCTTGTAAAAATTATGAAACAACCAAGAAAAAAGAAGAATAGTAATAAGGATGTTGGTGGCGGTCTGGAATTTTGTGATAACTGCCCTTTCTTAAGACTAACGGAGAACTTGGCAATTTGTAATACAAGTGATGTAATTTTAGAATATGGAGATGATAATAAGATACCTGTGCCTGATTGGTGCGGTAATAAAAAACATTAGGATGCTATGAAAGAGAGTTACAGCATAAAGAGCGATAGGTACAACCATGTCCATACGCTCAAGAGAAATGGAGACGGTACATATAGTTTTATTCCGCAAGAAAGTTGGATGCCACTATATATTACTTATGATAATGATAAGATTGCGATTGTTGATACTGATGGCGGGCCATGTCTTTGCAAGGGTTGGCGTAATGAAGAGATAGAATTGGTTGACATCGATGACAAAGGTAATTTTACAATAAAGGAGATTTGAAAATGGATAAATATGATTTTTTAAAGGCATTGGAAAATGATGCCGAATTTAGGAATGACGTGAAGCGCCTCCTGTTTAATGAAGGAGACACAAAGCCGAAGGACAACGGTAATAATGAAGTGTTGCCCTTCGAGAGAGATTTAGATGCAGAAAACAAGAAAATTGAGAACGCACTTGCTTATGTTGACCTTAATACTCTGAGGAAATTGGTTATTGTCTTACCTGAGTTAAGTGAAGAGATGAAAGAACTCTTTGGAAACAACACCTATCTTACTCAACCAGATAAGGTAAGGGAAGATTTAAGGGAACAACTGAAGCGTTGCTTTGAGATGTTAGAAAAATACCCCGAAGGCGTAATGTTCTCACGTGATGACGGTGTACATACTTATTTTTATAGTATTAACGGTGCGTTTTATACCGAAGCGGGATATAGTGTTGATTTGAATACGCATAAGGCGGAACCTTTTGTGAATATCAAATTTTCTCCTATTGAAAGTTTGGAATATTAAAAAATATTTTATATTATTGCAGAAATAATTCAAGAATTGAATAATAATAAGGGGTACAAAAACCCCAACATGTTAAATTAATTACTTATGAGAAAATTTATTTTGATGATTGCAGCAGCATTGATTTGCTCATTCGCTACTGCACAGACTGTCGAGAACAGTCGTCTTTTTGACAACACCTTTATCGGTGTTTATGGCGGTGGTGTTACTACAAATCTTACTACAACTCACAGAACCTTCTTCTGGAACGGAGTGAAGGATATTGCTAAGGGTGTACGCCCAGTTGCAGCAGTTGAGTTCGGCAAGTATGTAACCCCAGTTGTTGGTTTCGGTCTTGAGGGACAGGCAATCTTCAACACCACAAGGTCTAACACCTTTGTAGACCAGAGCAATGTAATTGCGAATGTAAAGTTCAACCTTTCTAACCTTCTTGGTGGCTATCCAGGACAGCCTCGTCTCGTAGAGGTTGTTGCAGTGCCAGGTCTTGGATGGGGACATAACTATGGTCATGCTTATGACATTCCACGTTATGATAAGAACTACCTTACCTATAAGGCAGGTGCTGAGGTTAACTTCAATGTTGCTGACAGATGGCAGATTAATGTTCGCCCTGCAGCAATTTGGTGGAACTATAACAATGTACTTAAGTTCGATAGAAGAAACCTTCAGGCTCAGGTACTTGTTGGAGCAACTTACAAGTTCGGCAACTTCAAACTCTGCCCTTACAGCGTAACTGCAAATGAGTACAACACCCTCCAGAACAAGGTTAAGGAACTTCAGGATGCTCTTGCTCAGAAGCCAAAGGAGGTTGAGAAGGAAGTTATCGTTGAGAAGGTTGTTGAGAAGGTAATCGAGAAGGGTGCAAGCCAGTACTTCGTACAGTTCGCAAAGAAGAGTTATGCTCTTGATGATGCAGCAAAGGCTGAACTCGACCAGATTCAGGAAGGTACCGAGGTTGCAATCGTCGCAACTGCTAGCCCAGAGGGAAGCAAACTTTATAACAAGACCCTCTCACAGAAGAGAGCCGACGCCGTAAAGGAATATCTTGAAGGCAGAAAGGTAAAGGTCGTTAGCGCCGAAGGTCTCGGAGTAACTGGACCATCTTCTAACAGGGTAGCAATCGTAAAGGTTAACTAATCTTTACCATAGTTTTCAAAAGAAACGCACTCAATAATTGGGTGCGTTTTTTGTTGTTTTAATGGAAAGATTTTTGTATTTTTGAAGAAATAAATGCAGATATGATTGAGGCACTTAACCACAAGAAATATAACATTAATTTAGATTCTGATGGACTGTTGTCTTATCTATTTCTCAAGAAATTTGGACTAGATGTCAGCCTCGGCGGTTATAATATAAGTGAAAGATACATATGGTCTGTTCATGACAAGATAGATGAAATGTGGGGGGACATTTTCCTCGACATATTCTCACCAAGAAAAGGAGTTGCCACAATTGACCAACATATCATAACAACAAATGAGGAACAAGCATCCTGGTTTCGTAATAACAATAAGATAAATTCGCATCTTAATATTGAGTGTCATCATGCTGCAAGCACATCTTATTTTACGAAGTTCCCGTTCCAGACAGCCTTATTTGTTATCGCTATGCTTGAACGAGAAGGGCTGAAAATGAAAAACGCTCAATATGATGCAGTACTCAAGAAGATATCAAATGACGTCACATTTTTTGATATAATATTAAGGGCTGATGGTGTTCTTGAAAATTTTGTAAAGTACAAGGATAATGTTATCTCATGGGCAGAAAAGTTAAAAGTGTATTCTAACAACGGAGAAAATACTACAAGAATAATTTCTTATCTTCTATCCCTTACAGATGATGCGGCATTGGCTAAAACCAGAATTATTTCAGACTTTTATATAATGAATGGTCTAACAAAAGATGGTGGCTATAATAATAAGAAGTCCCCAGGGGAGAATATGGAAATTATAATAAAATTCGTCAAGAGTTTCCAATACTATCTTGGTATAGATTTATGTTTCACCGAGAAACCAATGTATGAATATGCTGGCATTGTAGAACGGTCTAGCAGTCCGCTTAGTGTAAATTGTTATGCATTAGACACTTACGCCTTTGTAGGGAAAGAACGAATACAATACACGAAAGATATCAAGTCAACAGGAAATAATTGTAAGATGATTACTTTTTAAAAAATAAAACTAATAATTAATTTTGAAATATTATGAAGGTAAAACTGAAGAAACTGAATGAGAACGCACAACTTCCAGTTAAGATGAAAGACGGAGACTTGTGCTATGATGTCTATGCAACATCCGAAGAAGAAGTAAGCCCAAATGTATGGCAGTATGGTCTTGGCTTTGCTTATGAAATCGTGAGAGATGAGACACAAATTCCATCTGGGAATAAACCTAAAAACGGTGGTTACATTTGGTCAAAGAACGAGCATCCTTTGTCAATTTCTATTGACCTCCGTCCAAGAAGTGGAATTTATAAGACAGGAATGGTACTGGCGAACTCTACAGGAACACTTGATGAATTCTACAGAGGCGAGGCAAAAGCCACTTTCTATCACATAATGAAGAAGTTACCGAGATATAAGGTAGGTGACAGAGTTGGACAGATTAAACTTGGTATTGCCATCCCAATGGAATTTGAATGGGCAGATGAAATTAATGAAGACACCGAGAGAGGAAAAGACGGGTTCAGCAGTACAGGAAACAAGTAATGACTAAGGAAAGGCAAAAGATATGGTTCTTGGCAGACACTCATTTTTTGCATCAAAGTGTCTTATACTTCCATCCGAAGAGAAGAGTGGAAGTTGGCATTACATTAGAAGAACTGCAAGAAGATAAGGCGCTTGCAATTGCAAAGCATGATGAGTGGCTTATTAACCTCTGGAACAGTACCGTCAAGAGGGAAGATACTGTTTATTTTCTTGGAGATTTTGCTTTTGCCAACAGGGAAAATACTGAGAAAATTCTTCAGAAGTTGAAAGGTAAGAAACATCTCATCTTGGGAAATCACGATAAGTCTCTTAATGGGCTTGACAGATATTTTGAAAGTGTCTCACAGATAAAGGAAGCAAAGTTTTCAAATAATCAGTTCAAGTTCATAGACCCAAAGGAAACATTCTGTGTTGAGATGTGTCATTATCCGTTGCTGACTTGGAACAGAAGACCTCACGGTACTGTAATGGTGCACGGTCACGCGCATGGAATGGCGGATGATTTAAATAGAGCGTCAAGAGAATTGAGGGTTGATGTCGGTTTTGATGGTACGCTTGCCAATCATTCTTTTGTTGAGTTAGAAACGCTTTATAACTATTTTTGCGAGATAAGGGACGCTGCTGGATGCAAGACCTTTCAAGAATATAATGAATGGTTAATGAAAGAACAGAAAGTTAGATTATGAAGATATTAGATTTAATTAACGAAGATTTTACATACAAGTGGGATATAATTGAAAAAATTCCTGAGTTTGCAGTATTAAAATCATAAAAATTAGAGAAAAAAATAAAAAAAATGACGCTTTTGCTCATATTCATACTATTTATAAAAAAAAACAATATGACACAAGAAGAATTTTTAAAAAAAGCAAACGAAATTTATGGAGAAAAATATGATTACTCGAAGTCAGTGTTTTTAGGGTGGCACACAAAAGTATGTGTAATATGCCCTGAGCATGGTGAGTTTTGGGTGTGCCCAAGTAACCATATTTCAACACATAATCACTGCGGATGCCCCAAATGTGCAGGAAAATATCGTACTTTGGAAGAATTTATTAAAATGGCTAAAAAAATACATGGGGATAAGTATGATTATAGCAAAGTAAATTTTGTTAATATGCAAACAAAAATATGCATTATTTGCCCTAAACATGGCGATTTTTGGATGACACCTAATGACCATGTACATAATCGTGGGTGTTGTAAGTGTGGGAAAGAAAAACTACATCTTTTATTTTCTAAAACAAACAGAGAATTTATTGATGAAGCAACCAAGGTACATGGAGAAAAATATGACTATTCAAAAGTTGAATATTTCAATGCTAAGAGAAAAGTGTGTATTATCTGTCATGAACATGGCGATTTTTGGATAACACCAGATAGACATTTACATGGAGGTGGTTGCCCGATATGCGGGCAGATTCATAAATCAGTAGATGTTTTAGCCAATATTCTCACAAAAAATAAAATAAAATTTGAAAGAGAAAAAATGTTTGAGTGGCTGAATAAGCAAAGATTAGACTTTTATTTACCTGAATATAACTTAGCAATTGAATATCAGGGAGAGCAGCATTTTAAGCCAGTTAAATACTTTGGCGGAGAAAAAAGATTTATTGATAGAATTGAACGAGATGAGAGAAAATATAATATTTGTCAACAAAATGGGGTACAAATTATTTATGTTTCTTTTTATAAAAAGGCGCCAAATGATATAGTAAAAAATGAACAGGAATTAATTAAAAAAATTAAAATATATGGAAATAAAAGATTTAATTAATGACGATTATACTTATAAATGGGAAGTAATAGAAAAAATACCAGAATTTACAACACTAAATAACTGCCGCCAAAACCCAAGATGGCATTCTGAAGGGGACGTAATGCAACATACGAAGATGGTCTGCATGGAGGCAAGGCAGATGGTTATGACGGGAAAGGTATTTCCATATAAGAACGAACAGCCATTCCACAAGCGTCTTAATATGATATTTCTTGCTGCCGCCCTTTTCCATGACATTGGCAAAGGTGTTACGACGAAACTCGGAAAGGATGGTAACTGGCATTCTTATGGTCATGAGAATGAAGGTGAGAAGATTACAAGGTACCTCTTGTGGGATGAAGACATTGCTGACAGAGAACTTGTCTGTGCCCTTGTAAGATGGCATATGGAGCCGCTTCATATCTTTGAGCATAAAGATTGGGTGCAGGAGATTATCAATATCAGTTATAGTTGTATGTGGGCAATGCTCTTAGACCTGGAAGAGTGTGACGTTAAGGGAAGCATAAAGAGTGAAGAGGAAGAAGTGAGGTCTCTTGATAATGAGATATTAGAAAATCTCAGGGAAACTATAATGAATAAATTTGGCTGTTTTTTGAACCCTTGCAAGATACCTCTTAACAGGAGAAATATTCCATGTGAAAGGATGAGAGCACAGAGAGACTTGGGTAACCCAATAAGTGTTAAGGTGCTAATTGGACTTTCTGGTGCAGGGAAGAGCACTCTTATCGATAAAATCAATGATGGTAATGCGGTTGTTTTGAGTAGAGATACCATCCGTACTGAACTTGGTTTCTGCGAAGAGGGAGAGAAGGTTATCCTTGATGCATCTAAGGAAAAGAAGGTTTCAGAAGTGTTTGACTTGAGGCTTGTTCAAGCGGCAAAGGAAGGAAAGAACATTATCATCGATAATCTCAACCTGAAGAAAAAGTATAGGGATGCTTACAAGAATCTGCTTAAGAAATTCAATGTCGTATGGGAGTACGTTTATGTACAGGCACCTACAATTGAAGATAATCTCAAAAGAAGAGAAGGAATTCTTGATGAAGATATAATTAAAGGAATGGTTTTTAACCTCGATTGGCCAATGGCTGGCGAGTATGATAATATAATGTTTGTAATGAGTGACAAATAATATGTTTGCTAAAATTAAAGAAACTGGTGAGGTTGTTGAAGGCATCCTCTGCGAAGGAAAGTATTTTGATAAGAAGATAAACAGGGCTGCTTGGCGTAGATATCCAATCGACCAAGTAGAAATTTTAGACCAAGATGAAAAAAACAATGAAAAATCTTCAGAATAATTTTGTTGTTTAAAAAATCTTTTGTATTATTGCAGTGTTAAACCAAAACGATACAGATATGGATAATTTTGTAAAGGCTAATATGCTTGACGCAGGAGCGAATAACGCAATGACTGAGAATGGTGCAATTTCTTATGTAACCATTGGTACTGAACTACTTGACCAGTTTGGAAAGGCTGGTGCTTTCCGTGGACGAGATATTAATGACGTATGGAACGACCAGGCAAAACTTTGGGGTGAAAATCCTGAGGCGGCGCTGAGGTTTCCTTTCTACCTTAGAATGATTACCCGACAGACTAACGTCATGGGCAAGGGTAAGTCCAAACTCGTCCAGAAGGGCCAGGGTGCTCGTGATGAGGCTTTTAAAAGATTTCTCTGGATAGCGAAGTATCAGCCAGATATCTTCTACAGGAACCTTTGGCTTTTGCCTGTTGTAGGTTCATGGAAGGACCTTTGGCAGTTGTTGAGTTTTGATGATGCCGATAAGTATCTTGACATTGTGAAGTTCTTTACTGTAATCGCAGAAGGAATTCTCGATAAGGATAATACTGACCTGGTCAAGAAATACATGCCACGTATTCGCTCAGCAAAAAAGTGTAAGACAACTTGGGCTAAGAGGACAAACAGCCTTGCAAAATTGTTTGCAAAAACTGTCGGCTGGTCTGAAAAAGACTATCGTCAGTATAAGGCTACAGGAGAGGCACATAAATTCCAGACAATTATTTGTCAGGGATTATATAGTAAGATTAACTGGAAGGCAATTCCAGGAAAAGCCCTCCTTAACCTCATATCTGGAAATTTCTTGGAGAGACATAATCTGACTGAGAAATACCTTAAATGGCTGGACACTCAGCCAGTTGCGAAATTCAATGGTTATCCATTTGAGTTAGGCGCGAAGGTAGGTTACAATCTTTCAGAGTTAACACTTCCGCAAAAGGTGACGTTTGATAAGCAGTTCAAGAACCTTATTGAGACTGCAAAGAAAGACGGCACACCTATAAAGGGTAATGTACTTTGCGCCCTTGATACATCAGGCAGTATGACTACACCTATTTCATTTGACACCAACATTTCTGCATACGATGTATGCGTATCTCTGGGAGTTTATTTTTCTGAACTTAATCAGGGGGCATTCCATAATGTCGTTGCGATGTTCGATGACACTTCTGAACTTCTTAAATTGAAGGGTGATTCTTTCTGTGACAAGTTGAGCCAGATTAGGCATGAAAGGACTGCATGGGGCTCAACCAATGTATTGAGTATTGTAAATTTGATACTTGATACTAGAAGAAAGCACCCTGAAATACCGATAGAAGATTACCCTTTCACGTGGATTGTGGTCAGTGATATGCAATTTAATCCTACGGGTAAATGGGATTATAAGGGTAATGCATTAGCCGAGCAAAGCACTTATGAAGCAATACAGTCGATGCTTCGTGCAGAATTTCCTGATGAAATAGTGGATAATCTTAGAATTGTTTGGTGGTATTGTTCAAATAGACAAACATCTGACTTTCCTGCTACAATGGATAAACCAGGGATGTATATGGTTAGCGGTTTTGATGGAAGTTTGATAAGCACTTTGTTGGGGGGTGAATTAAAAACCGACGAAAACGGCAAGATTATTCATCCAACGATGGAAGAAATCGTAGAGCGAAGTCTTAACCAAGAAGTACTTGCACTCGTTCATTAAATGTGTTTATCGCAAAATAAAGGGGCTATTTAAGCCCCTTTATTTGTTTTAATAAATGTTTTTTATTGGAAAAATAATTCTCATTTAATGACAAGTTTTTATATTTTTCACTGCCAAAATAGTATAATTCAATATTATTGTTTTTACAGGTTTTTAGTTTATTAATGTCTCTTTCTTTAGTTTTAGCAAATTCTTCTTCTCCACCAAAGAAACTACGCGCTTCAAAATGTTGTTCGCCTTGGCATTCAATTGCGACATTATAGTCAGGGAGATAAAAATCTAAATATTGGTAATGCTTTGTTTTAGGGTTAATTAACCATTTAAAAGTTTTTTGGCGTTCAAATAAAATGTTGTTTTCTTTTAATAATTTAGCCATTTCTCTTTCTAAGTGTTTTTCCTGACATTTAGGGCAACCAGATTTTGAAGTAAGGTGGTGGTCTGGGCGTTGCCAAAATTCTCCGTGTTCAGGGCAAATAATACAGATTTTTGTACTGCAGTTTACATAGTCAACTTTTGAATAGTCATATTTATTTCCATGAATTGTTTTTGCTTTTTTTATGAATTCATCGGTATTACTTTTCTGACTTATATTTCTTCTTTTGTTGTAGCATTTTAAACATCCCTGTCCTCTTAAATGATTATTTGGGGTTATCCAAAATTCTCCATGTTCAGGACAGATGATGCAGACCTTAGTTTGTGAATCTATATAACTTACTTTATCATAGTTATATTTATTCCCGTGTACTAATTTTGCTTTTTTAATAAATTCAGTAGTGTTAGATGTTTTAATGTTGCTTAATTTTTCCTTTCCACATTCTTTACATCCACGTCCAATTAAATGGCTTCCTGGCTGTTGCCAAAATTCTCCGTGTTTGGAGCAAATAATGCACACTTTTGTGTGATTGTTTTTATAATTTACTTTAGAATAATCATATTTTCCTTTATGTATTTCATTTGCTTTTAGAATAAATTCTTTATTTGTTAATGTTTTAGTCATATTAATATCTTTTCTTTTATAAATAGTATTAACTTTTAAAAAGTATTTGTTTTTCAATAAAAATTTTGAATGAAATGAGTTAATAAAGGAAAATGGCGGGTGGTCCCCGCCATTTTGTTTATAAAAAAACGGAGGGTCTTAAAACCTTCCGTTTTCTCTTTTATTCTGCTCTATTTTTGCGAAAGCATTAATTGTTTCGCCTTCATAACGACGTTCATTGCTTGACTTCTGTCCGTTTATCTGTTCATTTATGGCGTTTTGTTCTATATTGTGCTTATGAATAATTGCTTTTCTTTCCTGTATTGGAAGTTTCATTATCATATCATAAGGCATTCCTATATGCTTAAAGCAACCGTAAATTTCATCGCTTAAATTCTTAGCGTAATCAGTCGGCGATATTGAGAAATAAAAACTTGTCAAGTTGCAGAAACGTAGTCATGGAGCCACCTCCCAACTCCTCTGGACGCTGAACTGTAATATTATAATCAATACCAGGCTCATTCTTTGTCATATACTTCCTGAGGGCAGATGAGTCTCTTACGTTCATCTTTCTGATGAAGTTGCTGATATACTCCCTGTCAGTAATTCCATCAACAGCCATGATAAGAAGATTAAGACGGTTAGTTAAAGTATGATTAAATTTCAGAGAATTTTCCTCCTCCATATCATCACCCCACTTCTCAAGTGTTCTAATCGCTTGTCTTACCTTTATCTTCTCATCTCTTTCAAGTTTATTTTCCTTCTCTACATAAGAGTCCAGAGTATTGACATAATTTTTCAATGTCTCTTTCATAATCTTAGGTTCTTCGGCCTCTTGCATCTTATCAAGAAGAATAATATCTCTGTGTGTTGGAAATCTGAACTTAATTTCTTTCTTGCTCACAGGCAGTGTGAATGGGAACCATCCGTTTGAGTCTCCAACAAGATTAAATTCCTTATAATTTAACTTAGAAAGGTCAACAATTGCCTCAAATTCTTTTCCAGTCACATCATCAATTGCGGTAATAGGATATTCATTACCGTATCCATTTGCCCTAAGGAAAAGGATAATTGCGTCCCTGTCACCCTCAAGAAGGTCCAGTGGGTCAATTTCCTTACTAAGCAACTTTTCCTGAACAATATAATCCAAGATTAAGTTATCACGATACAAGTTCGGTGATACAATCATATTTTCATCATATGCTGTAAGATAAGCAACTGATACTCTAGAAATTTTTTCCTTGTATCCTTCGCCTTTTGAAGGAAGTTTTATTACGTCAAATGCTTCCTCTGCATTGTAATTTCCCTTAGTTGGTATATATTCTTGTTCTATCTTAGTTGCTGTTGCACTAATCTGTTCATCAAGAATCTTCTTACGTTCTTCATCGATAGAGCGATAAACATCCTCAGCCTTTTCTTTTATTGGGGTTGGCATAGGATTGTTTGTTGCGGATACCGTGGCATCTTCCTGAATATCAACCTTAGGGTCTAACTCTTCCATCTTGCCACCAGCCATTTTGAACTGCTCAACGATATCCTGTTCTGCATTACTAATGAGTTTAAGGTTATTCTGTATCTCCTCTTCAGAATATTTCTTTGTACCGTCCTGATTTACCGCATGTTTTAAACGCTTAGAAGTTTCCTTCTTAGTGTTCTCATACATAATGTAATTATTCTTAAGACGCTTGAGTGTCTTTATGTCTCTTTTTGCACTTTGTTCCATTTGTGTCAGTGTCTTTTTTTCTTATTTTTAATAATTTCGTTCTTTTCACTTGAAATGTCAAGCATTTCTTTCAACATCTCCATAACTTTTACTGGGTTATTATTAATATCGTGTTCCCAAATCCTTAACAGAGGAATACTGTGCATGGCAGCCCACTCGTCTTTAAGTTTATCGACCCTATGGTTTCTCTTTTGCATGGGATTCATTTCCTCATAAACCAACCCGTAGGAATGATAATAGTCTCCATCAATTTCTATTAAGACCCGTTCTTCTGGAATAAAGAAATCGTAATAACGTTTGATGTCTGCAGCATAGAATTGCCTTTGGTATTTTACGCCTAACTTCTTTAAGAAGGTGTCTTCAAATCTCTTCTCTAACTTTGAAGTACCGTACTCTGGATGCGTTTTCCTCTTTGTCGTTGTTGTTGTCCTCCTTTTCGGAGCAACGGTTACTTTCTTCTTTTTTCTTACCGTCTTTGAACGCGGCTTCTGATAAGGCCCGCTTTTCTTAACTGGTTGTAATGCCATTAAATCGTTTTTGAAATGTTATTAATGCCTTGCCAAAATGGCTTCTTTTACAATAAATATATTAAATCATTTTTTTAAAAAGTAAATAATTGCACTTTTTGGCGGTATATTTTAGAAATCACTACTATTTATATAAAAATGTTATTTACTATGAAAAAGAACATATTTAAAAACAACGTTTCCGAGATAAAGAAAATATCAGAGAAAATGCCAAAGACCATAAATGAGGCAATCAACTTCGATGAATTCGACGAAGAGGATGAGGTACCAATGGAGGTGGACCCAGAGGTAGAACCAGAGCCTGCTCAGGACGTTGAAGTCGAGAAGCCAGCCGAGCCTGCAAAGAATGAAGCAAGCGAAAAGGCTCGTAAGTTGATTGATGATATTAGAAAAATGTCTCTTAGGGCAATGGCTGAACTGGCAGAAACACCAGAAGACGAAAATTATATTATGCTCAAGAAAGTGTGGAGCATGACGGATAGAAAACCAGAAATGGATAAAAATAAATTGGAGAATTAAAAAAATAAATTCTTGCTATTTATTAAAGAAGATAATAACTAGTTAAAAATACTTAAGACATGTCAGATTTATTACTTAAAATGCCCAATACTTTTGAACCGTTGAGGAAAAATAGATTTATCTTCCGTTTTCCTGCAGACCTCGGTATTCAAGAGTGGACAATAGAATCAGGTAAAAGACCTGCAATAAACCAGAATGCAACTGAAATCCAGTTCCTTAACACATCTACTTGGGTTCTTGGACGTTATACTTGGCAGGAAATGCAGTTAACTTTCCGTGACCCAATTGGACCTTCTACCTCTCAGGCCCTTATGGAATGGGTAAGATTGGAAAGCGAATCAGTTACTGGACGTCAGGGTTATGCTGCTGGTTACAAACGCGATGTTGAACTTGACTTGCTCGACCCAACAGGAGCAGTTGTTCAGAAGTGGCTTCTTAAAGGATGCTTCCTTACTAATGTTGAGTTTGGAGACTTGAATTATTCTCAGGATGACCTTGCCACTATCACAGCAACTCTCAGACCTGACTATTGTATTCTTTGTTTCTAAAAACAATTCAGGGAAAATTAAAGGGTGGAATGTCTGCCCTTTATTTTTTTTTAAAAAAAATGTACACAAAAAACTTGCTTTTTTACAAATACAACTATATATTTGTAGAAAAATAAAGATAACAATGTATACACAAGAAGAAATTATTTCAAAATTTAAGGCCATACATGGAGATAAATATGACTACTCAAAGGTAGTATTTAAAAAAACAACTGAGAAGGTTTGCATTATCTGCCCCGAACATGGGGAGTTCTGGCAAGAACCTCATGCTCATCTGAGAGGACGGGGCTGCCCTGCTTGTGGCATAATAAGACGTTCCAGAGCAAAAACACTTTCAACGCAATCATTTATTGAAAAGGCTAAGAGCATTCATGGAGATAGATATGATTATTCAAAAGTAAATTATACGACGACAAAAGAAAAAGTTTGTATTATTTGTCCAGAACACGGAGAGTTCTTACAGGAACCGCATAATCATCTGCAGGGAATGGGTTGTCCTAAATGCGGGAATGCTGAGAAGGGGGTTAAACTAACAATACAAGAATTTGTTGAAAAGTCTAACCTTGTTCATGGTAATAAATATGACTATTCAAAAGTAACATATGTTAATAACAGAACCCCAGTATTAATTACCTGTAAAAAACACGGGGATTTTCTTCAGTCACCTGATGTTCATATGTCTGGCCATGGTTGCCCAAAATGTGCAGTGGAATCTCGTATTGAGAAACAAACACTGAACACACAAGACTTTATAAAAAAGGCTAAAGAAATTCATGGAAACAAATACGATTATTCTAAGACCGTGTATGTGAGGAATGATATTCCTATTACGATAACATGCCCAGAACATGGAGATTTTGTCCAAAAGCCTACATATCATTTAAGTGGTTGTGGGTGCCAAAAATGTGCGTCTCTATTTTCTCACTATGAAAATGAACTTGCCGATTTCATTGCGTCAATTGTTGGTGAGGAGAATATTGTGCGAAATGATAGAGATGTTTTAACGGGGAATGAACTTGATGTATATATACCTTTCAAGAAACTTGCATTTGAATTTGACGGTCTGTATTGGCATTCCGAGATAAAGAAACCAAATAAGAAATATCACCTCGAAAAGACTAATGAATGTAGTCAAAAAGGCGTTCAATTAATTCATATCTTTGAAGATGAATGGGTCCATAAAAACGGCATTTGCAAGTCAAGAATTAAAAGTCTACTTGGCAAGTCTGACAATATAATATATGCCAGAAAATGTAATGTCATTGAAATTGATTCTCATACCGCAAAAATTTTTTTCAACGAGAACCATATACAGGGTAACGTGGCAGCATCAGTTATTATTGGTCTCGTAAAGAACGGGGAACTCTTATCTGCAATGTCGTTTGGACCTTTAAGAAAAAACTTGGGGAGAAAGTCTTCTGAAAATTGCTGGGAATTACTTAGATTTTGCAATAAGAAGAATTACAATGTTGTGGGAGGCGCTTCAAAACTCCTTAGTTACTTTATAAAGGAAAAGAAACCAGTCGATATAATCAGTTATGCTGATAAGAGATGGTCAACAGGTAATCTTTATGAAAAGATTGGTTTTAAATATATACATGATTCTGAGCCATCTTACTTTTATGTTATTGGAGACGAGAGGAAAAACCGCTTTGGTTTCAGAAAAGATTTATTAATATCAAAATATGGTTGCACTCCAGATGACACTGAACATAATTTTTGCTTTAGTCACGGATGGTACAGGATTTATGACTGCGGGACTAAATTATATGAATGGAAAAGATAACTTCTTTGTTTCTAATTCAAAAAGAATAAAAGGCGGAAAAAAAGGCACACATTTTGTGTGCTTTTTTTGTTTTCTAACTATTTATTTGTAATATTGTCAAAAATAAGACCCGAAAGGAGTAGTGTATGAGTAGAAAGAAAACAAAGCAAGAATTTATTGCAGAAGCAAACAAGGTGCATAATGGTATATATGACTATAGCAAAGTTCAGTATAAGGACAACAAGACAAAAGTCCTCATAACCTGTCCTGAGCATGGAGAATTCTGGCAAACACCATATAAACACTTATCTGGACAGGGTTGTCCGTTTTGCCGACACAATAAGAAAAGCAATACTAACGAATTCATCAAAAAGGCAAATAATGTACATGGTAAGGGAAAGTATGATTATTCAAAAGTTCATTATATCAATAACACAACACCAGTATGTATTATCTGTCCGAAGCACGGAGAATTTTGGCAAGACCCGCATAATCATCTAAAGGGAAAAGGCTGCCCAGAGTGTGGCAAAGAGATAAATAAACCGAAGAAATATACAACCAAAACCTTCATTGAGGCTTGTGTAGAAATACATGGAGATAAGTACGACTATTCTCAAACAACATATAAGAACGCAAAGGAAAAAGTTAAAATAATTTGTCCTGAACACGGAGAATTTTATCAATACCCATATCTTCATCTTAGGGGTTCTGGCTGTCCTAAATGTGCCACATCCTTTAATGGCGTTTCAAAAAGATTAACATTAAAAGAATTTATTGAGAGGGGAAAGGAGTTACACCAAGGGAAGTATAACTATTCAAAGGTTAAATATGTCACAGCCAAGGAGAAAGTTTGCATAATCTGTCCGAAACATGGAGAATTCTGGCAAGCCCCAGAAAAGCATCTTATAGGATGTGGTTGTCCTAAGTGTGTTCAGCCTTATTCAAAAAGTGAGAAAGAAATTTCAGATTATATAAAGTCTCTTATCGGGGAAGACAAAGTAATTGAGCATGACAGAAATATCTTGGCTGGAAAAGAACTAGATATCTATATTCCCTCTTTAGGTTTTGCAATTGAATTCAACGGATTATACTGGCATAACAAGGAAAAGAACTATCATAAGGAAAAGACCGACAAATGTAGGGAAAGGGGTATTAGACTACTACAAATTTTTGAAGACGAATATACCGCACACAAGGAAATTGTCTTATCTAAGATACGTCATATATTAGGAAAATGTGATGATTATCCTAAGATTATGGCACGAAAATGTGTTATAAAAGAGGTTGACCGTTTTGATGCTAAAAAGTTCTTGGAAAAGAATCATATTCAAGGCTATGGTTCTTCAACAATGCATTTAGGTGCGTTTTTCAATGGCGGCCTTGTGGCAATAATGTCTTTTAAGAAAGAATCTTCAAAAGAAGACTGGGAACTGACAAGATTTGCAAGTAAGATAGATGTTGTCTGCCAAGGAATTGGTGGTAAGTTATTCAATTATTTCATAAAAAATTACAAGGTGAATTCAGTAAAATCATTTGCTGACAGGAGATGGACAACCGATGAGAAGAACAACCTATATACTAAACTTGGTTTTACATTTGAAAAATATACTCCTATTGATTATAGATATTATAAACCACAAGATGGACCTGTCCGCCAGCACAAATTTGGGTTCAGGAAAAAGATACTAAACAAAAAATATGGCCTCCCTCTAACAATGACCGAAAGTCAGATGACAGAGGAACTGGGGTACCAAAAGATTTATGACTGTGGTTTGATAAAGTATGTGTGGAGGAAGTAATTTAATCCTTACAATAGTCGATTACCGCACGTAAGACATTATTACACCAATGACGGTCTTCTGATAAACCATTAGAATAAAAGTCGTTATAGAACTTAGTCTTATCCAGAACACTATATGCTGGCCGTTTTGGCATTCCCTTCTTTTTTTCGGTCAGCACAGGTGTTATCACTACAGTACCCTTTACCTTTTCAGGAAAATACTTTGTTGCAAACATGTTGATTAACTCAGCAAAGTCATACCAAGAGCAACAACCATTATCGGAATAATGATATACGCCAGAGTGTGAAGTAAAGAGCCTTTCATCTACGATGCGAACTAATTCGTGGGCTAAGCCAGGAGCATATGTTGGGGTTCCAATCTGGTCATAGACCACTCTTAGATTTTCTCCCGCAAGAATTTTATCCAATATTGTCTTAAAGAAATTCTTTCCGTATTTGCTATAGACCCAGGAAGTTCTGACTATCATTGCGTCCTTATCTTCATAAAGCATTATCTCGCCAGAGAGTTTTGTTATTCCATAATTATTCAATGGTGTTACATTATCTTCTTCGTTATATGGCGTACCCTTTTCTCCGTCAAAGACATAGTCTGTTGAAATATGTATTAAGTATGCTCCATGTTTCTTGCTGGCTTTTTTCAGGTTATACACACCAGTACTGTTTACCTCATAAGCCTTTTTTACCTCCTTTTCGGCCTTATTTACATCAGTATAGGCTGCACAGTTTATAACCACCTTCGGGTTCACTTTTTTAAATATGGACTCAATTGATTTTTCGCTTGTTATGTCTAGTTCATTATGCCCATAGAAAAAATAGTTATCTTGCTTATTCTTAAACAGATACGTTTTTATCTCATCTTGTATGCACAGTCCTAACTGCCCTTTGCCTATAATTAATACGTTCATCTTGTCAATTTTACAAAAGATATACCTTTTAGGGTAAATGGTCAAGCCATTTTCTTGATTTTTTAATAAATTAGACTATTTATTATTAAGTATAAAAGTGTTTGTTATGGCAAAGAAAGTAATTATAAGCGAATCACACTTCAAGAGACTTCTTACCGAAGAAAATAAACTTTCCAAGGATGAAGTTAGCAAGGTTATGCGTGATTTGCTTAAGACAGACAGAAACGTACAGAAAGATATTGAGAAGAAGGTAAGAGAAATTGTTGCTGCTACAGTCAATACACTTTTCAGAACGTTATGGCAACGTCGTAACTTCTATGAAGATGAAATTAAAAAGGGTTAATTATGAGCGAGATGAAAGAAATGACAAGATATGCATTTATCTCCCATATGGAAGATTACATGAAAAAACTGCTTTCCGACCCGTTGAAGGCAGATACCGATGATTTTCTTAAGTCTTACAACATTGACGGTCCTAAGGCAATTTCAATATTAACCAAGAAGACCGACCCTAATGACGAGAATAGTGCTGTTATTATCAAGACCACAGCAATTAAGGATAATGGCGTTGATGAAGAAGGCAACAAGAAAAAAGACTCTTTTGTTGTAAAATATAAAATTCCTAGGAAAGATTATACCAGGAAGATGAGAAATCTCTTCATTAATTTGTTTGAAAGTAACGAAATTGAAGGCAGTCCGCTTAATGAGGATGGCGAGGGCGCAACAAGCGCTGCATCTTCTGGTGCGTTTGTAGCCCCAGCATTCGGGCCGATTGTAAGAAAGACAATGTATATTACCGAGGAACAGGCAGAATATATTAAGGAAGCAACTGTTGCAAATGGAAGTTATGCATATGATGCCCCGATAAGCAGAGGCAATGAAGATGATGATTTCTATAAGGAAGCAAATGACCATCAAAACATGATGGAAAAAAGTTGGCCAAAGAAATGATGTACGAAAAAAATTATGGCAGGTCTATCAGTCCAGACGTGGTAAAGGATATTAAGGACCTGAATGAAAAAATAAAAAAGGAAACCGACCCAGATGAAGTCTTAAAACTTAAGTTACAACGACTTTATAAGGGTATGGAACTGAATGGTGGAATGGGAATAAGACCATTTGGGGCTTATTTTCCTTATTAACAAGCATAATAAAAAACAAAAATATAAGATTATGAATTTGACTTTTAGTTATGGCGATTTAAAGAAAATTATCGCGGAAAGTTCCAGCGAGTTCAAGGCTAAACTTGGACCAAATGTGGAAAGTGACGATAAGAAGAACAACGGCAAGGCCTACGATGAAGCCAAGAAGAGAGCAAAGGACTACGATGGTGGTCTGAATAAGGAAGTTGGTGAAGATAGACCTAAGTACGAGAAGGTTGATGACAACAGAACAACCTTAGATTACGAAGTGGATAATGCTGGTACCGATTACAAGAAGAGAGTAAAGGCACAGGTGCATGGTTACACTTCTGAGTTAGAAGAGAAGAACGGCATTGAGAAGGCTGGTGACTTTTCTGATAACCCTAATATCTACAACGGAATAAAGAAGTCTGGTGAGGCAATTCAAAAAGGAAGACAGATTGCTAAGGAAATTGGACTTACAGCAAGAGAATGCCCTAAGGCTACTTTTGAGCATGGAAACATGTATGTAAATGAGAGCCAAGAAGGTTCTAGCATGAGAAAGTCTATTGACGCCCTTGCAGAGAAGACGGATATTCCAGCCCCAGTGGTTAATGAGAACAAGTCTATCAAGACCGTTTATTTCAAAAAGACTGAATTCCTTACAGAAGAACATATGATGTCAAGAATTCCAGATGAATTTAAACAGGATGGTGAACAATTCAGGATGAAAGACAAGAAGGGTGAAGAATATCTTGTTGAATGGAAAGACGGAAAAGGAACAGTTGTTTCTCATGAATATAAGGAAGGTCATAAGAACGAGATGGACCGCATGAAGAAACTCTGGGAATATAAGACTAAAGATACTAAGACAACACAGCGTTATCGTGCTGAAGAGGGAGAAGGAGAATTAAAGAACATGATTGACCTGATGCGAAAAATAAAATAAAAAAAAGGTCTAAATTATGGAAAAGAACGAACAGACAACCACCCAGGTCGAAAAGACATTGTCTTGGATTGAAAGGGTTGGTAATATGATTAAGAGAACAGGGATACGTGATATTATATTAGGTATCATGGTCTTGTTTATTGTCGTTGTTGTTGGTAAGATTGCTTTTGACCCAACGTCCTTCATGGATAGGATAGATAAAGTCAGAAGCGAGCGACACGCAGAGTCTGTGTTAAAGCGTATAAACTCTTATGGGGAGATAAATTCTACAATGTTAGCAATTCAAGCAGAGACCAAGGCTGACAGAGTACTTATCTATGAAACCCATAATGGAGGAAGTAACCTTGCAAATCTTCCGTTCCTTTATGTGGACCTTACATATGGTATTCCAAAGGATGAGTTTGATGCTCTCATTGATGAATATAAAAATGTGAGACTGTCAAGATATCCTTGGGCGACAGCCCTCTATGAACACAATGTGTGGTCAGCCCCAATTGAAGAAATGGAAAATGTAGACCCAGAACTTTACTACAGATTAAAGAAAGAAGAAGTAGATTATTTTTATGCAATTCTTCTTTTTGGCAAAGATACACTCCCGTGCGGATTTGTTGCATTGGTTTATAAGGATAGGGCTAACATGCCTGACAGGAGAGAACTTGCTAGGGTAATGCTGAAATACTCAAATATATTGGCGGCGTTATTAACTCCTGTAGTCGGATAATAAGGAAAAAAATATAAAATTATGAAAAAGAATATAGTGAGATTAAATGAAGCACAACTTAAGAAGATAATCGCTGAAAGCGTAAGGGAAGTGCTGAAAGAATGGGAAAAACCAGAAGATTGGCAGGAGACAGAATTCAAAGGTACTTACACTGATAAAGATGGTGCTCTTTATATGCCAGATGATGATATTCCAGAAGATGAAACATACGCAATGCTAACAGACGGTTACAATTTAAAAACAGGAGAAATTTGTGGGTTAGATGGCGGACGTGGTGATTATGACGAATTTGCTGACGAAAAAGAAGTCTTTGAAACAATAAAGTATTGGGCAGAGCATTATCTTGACAACAAAAATAACACTTATTACGATGATAGGGTAAATGGGTATATTCCTCTGTTTAGTGTTGGAGTATATGATGGATATCAAGCAGAAAAAGTAGGCAATAAAGTGTATATGTCTAATAGTGACGGTAAGTATTACGCAAAGATTAAATCTGCAATTAAAAAATATTATGGTAATTCTACGGAATTGGTAATGTTATAAAATAACACTCTAAAACAAATATTATTATGAGCAAGATAGGAAAATGGTTCAAGTCAATCATCAATTGGTTCAAGAATCTCTTTAAGAAAAAGGAAAAACCATCAACAAATCCTTCAACCCCGTCAAACCCTTCAACTCCAACAGGCCCAACACAGCCAAATGGTTATGGTTATATTCAGACATTGGTTGTTGATAAACTCACAAGTTGGGAAGATACAAAGTTGTTCAGGGAATATGTTAATGAGAACGACATTACCCCTAATGGTGAGGTTGTAGACAATGGTGATGCTGAAGATGTAGACACCATCCTCAAGAAGATTGCAAGCGAATTGCTGTTTGAATTGGAAAAGAGCGAGGAACGTTATCACAACTTAAGAATAAGGAAGATTGAAGAATGGAAGATAAGATAAGATTATGGCAAAGAAAATTAAATTAAATGAAGCACAACTTAAGAAGATTGTTGCTGAGAGCGTAAAGAAGGTGCTTAAGGAAAGTTGCTGGTATGGTGACGAAAAGCCTTTCAATACCATCATCAAGGCTGCTAACGAGATTATGGATAAGTTTGACTATACTCAAGATGATAATTATGATGGTATGGGTGATTGTGACGGACCAGATATTATTCCAGAAATTTATAAATGGGCTAAGGACGTAGCATACAATGCTGAATATTGGCTTAGATGTAATTCAAGATATACACCAATTAACGGGGGTGAAGATTGGTAAAATTACATACTTATAAAAAATCAGCGGAACAGTTATTGCTCCGCTGTTTTTTTACACGTTAGGATAATATCTCTTTACCCCACCAAGTTTGTCAGCCCACTTCTCCCAAGGCTGATTATAATACCACTTGTCTCTCTTAATCCAATTCCATTTCTCATGAAAAAGAACATCAACCCAATATCCTATTATTGAAGGAAGTCCAATAATCAAAAGATATAATGGCCCAAGATACAGAGATTGCTTATGATGTCCGTATTCGTGATTTACTGTCTCACTATTATTAGGATTAAACAGGAAGATATAATCACCAAGGCAAACAGAACCCCCATTGTCGGTAAAAAACTTACAGTCTGTCTTATCAAAAAACTTAACTTTCTTTCTGCCTTTCTTTAAGATAACATAAAGCAAACCGAGAAGATTTTGTGGCAACTGCCATATGTATTTCAAAAGTACCATTACTTAAGCAAAATAAATAATCAATGCAGCGGCGATGAAGCCAACACCGATGATTATTCCAAGAATATTAATTATTCTTCTTGCTCTTTTAAATTTCTCGTTCCAATCTTTTTCTGCCATAATACATTAAATGATAACAGTTATTTTTTTATAAATAGTTGGAAAATTAACGAAAAATTTGTATTATTGCCTAGACATATTCAAGAGATTTGAATTTTTAAAAGAAAATATTATGGCAGAAAATTTAAAGAAAAAAGAGGAAATAACCACAGAAAAGATTGTGTCTTTCCTTCAAGGTAATGACCCACAAGAACGAATTGTAAATCTGGAATATACATATACTGACCCATTCATAAGGGTCTATTATAGAGATGAAGAAGATAATAAATGCTCATGTTCAGAAGCCTTTTATCCTTTCCTTTGGGCAAAGAAAATTGCCTGTCTTAAACTTTGTGACGGAGATAAACAAGCAGTAAAAGCACTATTAAAAAAATATAATATCGGTGTAAAATCATTAGACTGTACCAATGACCAGGGAGAAGTTGTGCCTGAAATGAAAGACGGTTATGCTTTTATGTTTTATGCAAAGTCAGCCATGAGTTACAGCGACTTTCTTGATTTTTTCAGGGAAGCAAAGAACCCAGTCTATTCCGATGACAAAAAGAAAAATGATGACGAGGCCCCAGCAAAGGCTAAGAAAGATGACAGGCAGTACCTCTCTGTTACTCCACAGGAACAATTTCTTATATCAACAGGAAAACGCTTTTTCAAAGGTTATGGGGATTATGACCAGACCCTGAGAATGATATTCGACTTGGAGACAACAGGACTTGATACCAAGAAAGACAGAATAGAACAATTTGGTATCAGGTTTAATCGCCAAGTAAAATATCACGGAAAATATATGACATTTGAAAGGATATATAATGTCGAGGGACAAACCGAAGAAGAAAAAGACAAGTCTGAATTAGAACATATAGAAACCTTCTTGAAGATTATATACACGTTCAAGCCAGATGTTATCACCGCACATAATGGGGAAGCATTCGACTGGAATATAATTATTGGTGCCTGTGAGCGTCTGGGACATCCTCTGGAAGATTTTTCTAAGAAGTATTTTGATGGAAAGGGAATTAGGAAAAATCCTAAAGAGACAATACTGAAACTTGGTGGTGAAATTGAAAAATTTAATCAAACAATTGTTCCTCGCACGATTATTACCGACTCCTTACATGCAGTAAGAAGAGCACAGGCGACGGATTCTAACTTTAAAGAGGCAAACCTGAAATATGCAACTGCATATCTGGACCTTAAGAAAGAAAACCGTGTATATGTGCCAGGAGCAAAAATCTCGGAGGTCTCAAATGACTTTACTGAACGTTATGCCTTTAATAATACTAATGGAGACTGGTATATTCTGGACCCAGAAAGTAACAAACCATTTGTCTTTGATGGCAAGACGAAGAGAGACTTTATTCCGAAGTTCAACAATCTTGCTGAAGGCTATAAGTTAGTTAGCGGAAAATATATAGTGGAAAGATACTTGCTGGACGACCTTTGGGAATGTGATAAGGTTGAATTGGCTCTTAACCAAAGTGCATTTAATATCTGTAAGAACCTCCCTCTGCCTTTCCAGAAATGTTGTACGATGGGAACCGCAGGACAGTGGAAGGCCCTTATGCTCGCTTGGAGTTATGAAAATAATCTTGCTATTCCTTATGCTGAAAACTCAGGTAAATTTACTGGCGGTCTTTCCCGTCTCCTTAAGGTTGGAAGTACTGGAAAACGTGGCTTGGTAAAACTTGACTACAACTCCCTTTATCCTTCTATAATTTTGACCTGGGGCATTGAGGATAAGATGGATATCTCTGGCGCTACTCTGAAATTCTTGAATTATTTCTTGACATCCAGAGAGGCTTATAAGAAAGAGAAGAAATCTGCAAATAAGATTATTGAAAAATATGAAGAGAAAATAAACGAAGGAAAAGAACTCACGGCAGAAGAGGAAAGAGAATATAACAAGGCCTTGACTAACTTTGCCCTCGCAGATAATTTGCAGGCAGTACGTAAGGTGTTCTGTAACTCATTCTTTGGGTCTTACGGTAGTAATAATGGCGCTGTATATCCTTGGAAATCTGTTGCTTGTGCAGAAAGGACTACTTGTACAGGACGACAGGCTCTTCGACTTATGATTGGTCACTTCTCAAATATTGGGAAAGAAAACAACCTCGGTCCAGAATACAACTATGAACCGATTGTAGGAGACTCTTTTACTGAAGATACACCAGTATTTATTAAGTATTATGATACTGACCTTATCGACATAAAACCAATTTCAGAACTTATCAATGAAAGAGACCTTGATATAGATGAATTCGGAAGAGAATATGACCTGTCAAATAAAGATTATAAGGTCCTTTGCCGTAGCGGCTGGATTAAGCCATCATATATCTATCGCCATAAGACAGATAAAGATATATATAAGATAACGACAGACTCGGTAGAAGTAGAAGTAACCGAAGACCATTCTCTTTATAATAAATGCAAAAAGAAAATTAAACCATCAGAGATAACAAAAGACACTGTTTTTGAATACTGTGACAAGCCAATCTTTGGACCAGAGTTCTGTGATGATGAAGAATTCCCAGAACTGGCAAAGAGGTGGGGTAAAGATATGGCAAATGGAGTAATCGACAGGGTGCCGTTGATGTTACTGAACTCTAATAAGAAAATGATGGAAAAATTCTATTATTCTTTTATAGATAATTATGATGAAAACAAAGAATATAGTAAGACATGCCTTGCTGGCTTACAGTTCATAAAAAGAAGCATTAAAAAAGGAAATGACAGATATATCTGATTAATAGAAAAATAAAAATAATAAAACAAAAAAAATAAGGACCCATTTCTGAGTCCTTATTTCTTTCAATCATTTAGTTAAAAACTATCTGATTTCCTGTGGGTCCCACTGTACGAGGCCATCAACATGGATTCCACCATAGAATCTATTGTTAACGCACTTCTTAGCATATCTAGTCATGATACCCTTTACTGGAGCAAAGTTCTCAGGATTGTAGATAGTTGGGGTTAACTGCATAGGGATATAAGGTGCATAGATATATCCAGTGTCAAGAAGGCTCTTGCCCTTATGACCTATGATAACACTCCATGCTGGAGAATATGGGTCACGATAAACCTGATAACGGTTCTGGAGAGCACCAATTCTCTCAATACCCATGTTGTACTGGTCAGCCTCAGCGTTAGCGTCTGAAACGTGGAAGTATTCGAGAGTATCAAATACTGCAGAGATTTCAGAAGAAACTACGATGAAGTTTGCACCACCACGAAGGGTAGCCTTATGTATCTGAGCAGAAATCTGGTTAATCTTAGTGATAAGTTCCTGATTCCAGTCCTTCTGAGTATAGTTGGTTGAGAAACCAGCCATCCTTCTCCATCCGTTGTAGTCCCATTGTGCCTGCCAAGGACCAGCCTTACGAAGGTCACGGAGAATTTCACGGTCAAGTTCAGCAGCAATCTGCTCTGAAAGCAATGCGGTCAATTCAGCCTCAGCATCAATATTGTGGAATGCTGATACGTCTTGTGCAAGTTCTGGAGACCAAGTAGCACGAAGTTTTCTCTCCTCTACTGATACAGTTACACTGCTAAGAGTGAAGGAAACCTCACCAATTTCAGTCTCAAGTTCAAGGCTGTCATACTGTGACCAAGCAACTGCAAGGTTACTCTTCAAAGTATTATACTGAGCCTTGTCAACTCCGATATAACCGTCCATGCTAACACCCTGCTTCTTAACAGGCTTTGCAAGGATAAGGTCGATAAGAAGGAAGTCACCCTCTTCAACGATAGCGTGGCCATACCTCTGAGAAACTACGCGGAAAGGAATTCCCTCGTAAGCCTCGAAGCAAGCACCCTCACCTTCAACAGCAGCCTTAGTGAACACCTTAAGAGATGCTAAGAATGCCTCAGTATCCATTTCGTTTCCGTCAGGACCAGTGAGTTTGCCATGATTGTGAGTAGAGAAGCCCTTAATCTTTAACTTAAGGTTACGGATAGTACCGTCAGCGAAAAGTTTAACGTCATCAACGCTCTCAATGTCAACTGGGGTAAAGTTGTCAAGATTTACAGGAACGATATCGTCACCTTCAATCATGCGGATACGAATCTTACCCTTAGAGTTGTCATAAAGGAAGTCGTTGTAGAAGAGGTCATAAAGAGTCCTTCTGTTGTAAGTAGCAATCTTAGGGTCTACCTGACGAATTGCAACTTCCTGACCTTCAGTAGCCTTAAGAGCCTCGTCATAAGTGTAAGCAGATGCGATTTCTGTCCATGCTTCATCTGGAGTTCCAACCTTTGCAATGTCGCACTTCTCGAACTTCATATAGTTATCTCTGTTTACAAGAGCCTCATCTGGAAGATAGAAGCGGTTGTAGTGGTTTCCATTATGTCTGTCCTCACGGTTGTATCCCATAAGACCAGCGTGACGTCCAACAGAACCGTTCTTTACTCTTGCTGGGTCCTGAGTTTCATCAAGATTTTCCCAAATTCTCTCAGAAGTCTGAGGGAGCATGAAGAACAACTTACCTACTGGGAGGTTCATTGCCTGTACAGATACGATATCATTAGCAAGTAATTTGCTGAAGATACGACGGATGATAGGGAATACTACGGTCTCGAAAGAACCGCTATTCTCTGCGGAAGCAGCCTCACGAAGGAGTTGCTTAGCCTCGTTTTCATAAAGTAAAGAGATGTTTTCCTTAACAACACCCTTAAGACCCTCGGTCATTCCGAGTGAATCCCAACGGTTGGTTATCTCTTGTCTGATTCTTCTATTCTCGTTAAGTTCGATTTCACCGACCTTACCAGAGCGTAAAAATTCTTTCATAATTCTATTCTTGTTTTTTAATTTATTCTTTATTGTTCAACCTATTAAAGGTTATTCATTCTATTCATCAGGTCAATAGTCTTAAGAAGTTCGCTTGATTGATAAGCCTTGCTCTCATTAAGTTCCTTGGTTCCCTTTGCAGTTACTGAGGACTCGTTGATGCTGATAGACTTGCTGGACTTCTTCAACTCCTTATTGATTGACTCATAGAGATTCTTTGATTGTTCTACTGTCTTAGCCTCATTTACGAAGCGGTTGACGATGCTTATCTTCTCTGCTTGAGAAGTTGTGTTCTCCAAGAAAAGTTTTGTTATCTTACCGAGGTTTACATTTGTGATGTAGGCTTCATTAAGGTTCTTCCTAAGAGCGTTAACAACGTCCTTAAGTTCCTTGTTTTCCTTCTTCACAAGTTTCATCTCCTTGCTTTCATTGGTTGAATAACGTGGTTCAGTAGATGGCTTAAAGCCCTTTGAACCTCTGCGGCTTCTTGCGTCTCTTCCGTCTGAATTAGGAACAACGCTTGTCGTTACAGAATTCTGCTGAACGAAACCACCAACATTATACTGTTCCTCTACTGGCTCTTCTTCAACTGCACCAACCATATCTTCTTCATCAATAACTGGAGCAGCGATATCGCCACATTCATCAACACTCTTGTCAAAAGGATTTCCTTCTTTTTCAGATGGACCAGCCCAAGGCTTCTCTGTTCCTGTAGGAACGCCTTTGTGCCAAGACCTACCAGTCTTAGAAGGTTCTTCGTTTGAAAGACCTGGGATAACATCCTTATCTTGGTAGTTGTCGGTATAACCAAGGTCTACCTCGAATAATACCTCTTGCTTTTCCTTGTTTTCCATCATAGTGTCGTCTAAATTATTTTCTTCTTCATCAGTTTCTGGTTCTAACTCGTCATCGGACTTCTCGGCGGTTTCATCCTCAGGTTTAACCTGAGCATCTTCTTCGTCGTTAAATCCTGCTGGCTCGTCTGCAGACTCATTAACCTCTGAAGGTATTGTTTCCTCACCCTTATTTTCCTCTGGGGCTTCTTCCTCGCCACCAAGGTCAATCACATACTCGGTGTCATTGTCCTTATCCTGAATCTGAAGAGTGTTGCCATCCTTCTGGACGATAACATTATCTTCTGGCTTCAAGAGTTTATAGACCTTAACTACATTTTCATAGTCGTTCTCACCTGTGAGGTCATATGTATTATTATCAACTTGGTACTGAGAGTACTTATCCCATTCATCTTCCCCCTCACCTTCTTGAGGTGCTTCCTGAGGTTGTTCCTCTTCTGCTGGCTGTGCGTCTTCTCCTTCTGTTTCAGGAGCCTCGCCATCTTCAACTTCTGAGTCCATCTTTTCGGATTTTTCTTCACTACCGTTCTTATCTTCTTTTTCAGTATCGATGACTTCATAGTCTTTCTCTTCCTCTTCGCTGCACTCTTCCCTAAGAGCGTCACGAACAGCCTCTCCGAGAAGACCTTTCATCGTCTTTTTGCTCTCTTCCTTAATGGTGGACATAATCTTGTCCATATCCAAAATTGCCTGAGATGCTATGTTGTTATCCTTTTTGCTCATTGTGCTAAAGCATTAAAAACGCATTATTTTTATAATAAATAGTATTAAAAATCAAAAAAATCCATTTTATCTGCGTTTTGTTATATTTTATCACAGATTTATGGATTTTTTGAAAATTAAATTTCGTTGTATCCCCTCTCTTGCCACAACTGACAATGTGCCTTGATGTCCATTTGTAATGTTAACGGAAGTTTCTCAAACTTACCGCCAAACCTTGAATAGAGTTGTCCTATTCTTGCAAACAAGACAGTAATACGTCTTCCACTCCATTCATTATAGACATTGATAATGCCCTTATCAGTGAGTTCAAATCTCTCAGGACCATTACGATGGCCACGGTCAATTACATTTGTCAACACAACCTTACCTTCGCCACCAAGGATGTTGTTAATAATATATAATCTTCCCTCCATATCATTATTGAAGTGAGATGTATTCATTTCTGATAATACATTCTTTACACATTCAGTAACTGCGTCTTTTATCTGAGATTCTGTTATTTTTATTATTTTCTTTGTCATATTCTATTCATTTAGCCAGTCATTAAAGGTTTCTAGTTTTTCTAATAATTTATCCTTCTGAGGGTCCTTGGCTGTGCTTTCAATAAACGGTTGCAACTTCTCGTAACTATCTGAAATCCAAGCATTTGGTGTAGAGGGGTCACTTACTACATCCCAGCAAACGATTTCATAATCATCAGCGACATAAAGAACACCCATCTTGTTTGTTACAGTTCCTAATCCACGGCTTGAGACACCAATCTTAATTCCTTGTAAAATAAGGTTTGCTATCTGGTCGCCTTGACAAGAAATGATACCATGCTTTCTAAAACCAGGACTTGTAATAACCTCTAACTTACCAACAAGCGTATGGCCTTCCCAATGTAATTCAATTATATTTATTGCAACACGAGAGAGGTCGATGACAGATTCTGCTGGGTGATTACATTCACCAATCGCCCTTTTTTCTCTTATCTTAGTCATATAATTATCAACTTCTCTCTTGAGAACACTTTCTGGATAAATTCGTCCATTGGCATTTTCAATTCCAAATTTCTGGAACACAGCATCCACCACAAAAGGATAAGGGCAATGGAATTCACCGCCCTCGGTACTTTCGTTCATCCTTTTATAAGATTCAAAAAGTGCCCTGTTCTCACCTATTTCTGGAGAAATAAAACCATCATGCTCAATGAGTATGCCAGTGCCTTCCTGGCCTTTTTTTATTTCTACCAAATTACCCTTGTCCATTTTATCTTACTGGTTTTTCTTTAAGTTATTTATTGCTTCATTAATTGCTTCGTCAATGTATTTTTCATAATTTCTGACGTTAATTTTCTCTTGCCTCTTGTCTCTTCTGTCCTTATAAGCGCAACTGTTTGACTTGAAACCATTTCCATATTTTTCAAAGTCAAGTTCTCTGTTGGCTTTCTTAATTGCGGCCATCTCATCTCTCGGACCATTGAACTTTTTGTTACCGTGTGACTCATTGAGTTCATCATTAATTAAGTCATGCTCACACATCATGTTATATAACTTTGAAATCATAGGATAAGCCTGTCTTGCCAGTCCTCTTAACTCTGGAGCCATCTCATCTATCTCAGTATCAAATCTTATTGCGTCTAATATTCGCATGAATTCGTTTATTGTCATGATAATATATTTTTTTAATTGTTATTCTTAATAAAGTTCAATATAACCATTGTCATATGGTATAAAATTACATTCTGTATCAAGAGCATGGCCGAAGGCTTCAAAATCAAAATAATTCATAATGGTCTCTTTTCCGACATTTTTTAAGTCACCATACATCTGGTCTATGATTGCATAGCCAAGTGCTTCGTCATCATCTTCCTTAACGCCGAATTCATCATATATGCTGCCTTCATAATTTTCATCATATGGGCCGTCCCAACTCATCTCTCTGCCATATTTCTCGTAATCAAAATAATTGTCAGCATATTGTGGCAGACCAAATTCTTTAACTATATCCCAAGCAACATCTGTCATGTTATTACAACCTGGGTACACTGATATATTTTCAATCTGCTTGAAATATTCATCAACATCTGAAACATGGTCGGCAACCGCAAATTTCACATCATAAGGATATGAATTATCCTTCATGAAATCCCAGAAACGCTCACTAATCCAAGATTCACCGATAAAAATCTTAGGAATGTTTTCATAATCCTGGAACATAAGTTCTCTTTGTCCTGAAGGCTCATCTTTATGAAGTTTGTTGCAATAAGCATAGAACTCTTTACTGTTTGCGAATTTTGTGAGGTCTACCCACCGTCCTCTTAACGAGCCGTTATTATATTTCCCATATGTTCCAACATATACTGCAGGATGCCCAATTTCATTATTTTCCTTAAGCACCCTTCTTAATGTCTCGCATACCATCTTCTTAATGGTTGCTTCATTTATCTTAACTATCTTGCTCATAACTCATCTATATGTATATATTCATCGGTGATAACACCTTTATCCTTATTCATTAAGTCCATTCTTCCCAAGAAATCATCATATTCACAGTCTTTTTTTGCCTTGTCAGACAGAATACTCATAATCTCTTTTCCTTTCTTAGTAGAAGCAAATATTTCCTTGAAAAGAAAATTGAATTTTCTTATATCCAGAGAAGACACCCTTTTTAATAAATAGGGCATCTGTGTGAAATCTACATCATTTGCTGATTTTTCAAATAATTTCCAGAGGCTTGGCCCTAATCTCATATCCCAAGGTTCTGCCTTAAGATAATCTGACTTTTCTATTACGGCAATAGCCTTGTCTCTATCGGTAGGAAGGCCATGGGAGATAAACAGTTCCATAAAGCCACGAACCATTTCACAAAGAAGAACTGGGAATATCATTCCTTGTGCCTTTATCCTTACTTTGTCATCTTCTTTCCCAAGGAAAATCTCGACAGTTCCCATCTGTCTAGGGTTCTTATCTGTAATGTCAAAGTTCTCCGTTTCAAAAAGAAGATAGTTATTAAGAGAAAGAATCTTAAAATAAAGGTCTGGAAGCATAGGGTCTATCTTCGCTATGTCTTCCTTGTAATTATTTATGCTATTAGAAACTGAGACACCAGCACCAAGACACAGGACATCCAACAGACGACGTTTGAAAACCTCTTTCTTGATAGACATTGCATCAACCAGACTGTCCAAGGTAAAATCCTCACCATCAGCAGGGTCTATGCGTACAGTATTTGAGTTAATTTCAATCTTATCCTTCAACTCAACTAAGATATCAACCATATCCTTTGGAACACCGAACATGTCAATTACATGGTCAAAGCATATCTTTTCTAACTGATTCCTGTAAGGACGTTCCTTTTCTTGACAGAGTTTTATGAGACGAGCCAGGACTTCCTTGATACTATCGCCCTTAACATCATCAATTGAGCCAATTTCTTTTAAGGTCTCTTTTGCCTCATTGAACGCCTTTTCTACTACATGATATAGATATGGTGTTCCATAGATATCTGGTATCGCTGGGTTATTGCCAAGAGAGGTATTGTTCTGATAGATTGCATATAATATATCAGAAGGTAGTTCGCTCTTCAGCAGACTTTCAGAAATAATATCTTTTTCCTTATCATTCATTAGATACATAAAAATTTTCTAACTCTTTCTTGTTCTTCTGGTGTCGCTGCATTATATTTTTCAATTACAGCATCAGCAATATCGACAGATGCAAGGTCTTGAGGGTCACCACCCAATAACTTATAGGCGTCAAGAACTGCCTTGACAGATAAACCTCTCATTTCCTTTCTTAACATATCTTCATTTTCAAAGGCCTCGTCTAACTGCTTCTTAGTATATGTCTTACAACGGCCAAGACGCATCTCTTCTATCGCCTTCTTGCTAAAACATCTTCCTTCTGAGACACCAGGTCCAGAAATTTCAACATCACTGTTAGATGCTGTGGCGGCAGGATTAAGTTGGTCTTGCATGGCCTTCTCGATTGTCTGTCCCTTCTCAACCTCAACGTGTTGTGTTAATTGGTTATCATCAGAACCGTTTTGTGCACTTGGGTTTGAAATATGTATTACTGGGTCACCCATACGGCTGGCATTGTTTATCTGACTTTTATTTTGTGAAACAGTATTCACTAATGAAGATATTGTGTTACCTGTTGTATTTAATGAAACATTAACGTTATTTTCCTCATTTACAGCCTCTTTTACTCGTCTTAACACCTCGTAAAGTTGTACGTTTGTGAGTATAATTTTCTTGGTATTCATCTCTTAAAACTTCTATTTCTTATAAATATCATGCATAAACAAAAAATCCCCTTTAAAAGGGGACTTCTTGCTGGAAATATATGTCATTTAATTAAATTTCGGAGACTTAAATGGAGACTTTTCTTTGCTGTCTTTGAACTTCTTTTCGTTCTTTTTCCTGTCCTCCTGACGGTCATCTAACTCATCAGCCATAGGTCCAAAATTCTCAGTCATCTCATCAAGTTGTGACTTTGTGAAGATAACAGTTTCTTGCATTGGAGCACCCGCAACAGCACCAACCTCTTCATCATCTGGAACACCATTGGCATTCTTGTCTTCATCTCTTGAAAGCATACTCTCAGCATAAGACTTAACTGCCTTCTTGTCGGTGGCACTTAACTGGTTATAAATTCCAGAAATTTCATCAGCACCAGCCTGAGCACCGCCGTCAATTTGTGGTCCTGCGCCAAGTCCACCATCCATCTCGTCATTTGGCATTGGATTCATAGGCTCAGCCGCAGGCTCTGGGGTGTTTGTTGGTTCTGCTGGCGGCATTGGCGGCATTTCATTAGAAACGTCACCCATCGGAGCAGGAGTTGCTGCGCCTTCAGGTGACGTATTCTGTTTAGGGAGTTTTATGACCTTCCTTTCGCTTATTTCACTTTTTTTTTACCCTCTAAAAGTTTTTCTACTACCTTCTTGGTAACAGAATCTACTAACTGGTTGAATGGGTTGCCATCACCAATCTTGCTTCCAAAAGGTTCTTCGGAATAAACGCTTTCATCATTCCAGTCTTTTCCCCACTGAGTCTTGTCTTCACCAGTTGTAGGAAGTTCCATAGGTTTCTTGCGATAACCAGGATGCTTTCCGAATACGTTAAGTTCGTTTTCCTTAAGAATTTTAGCCGTTACAGACTCAACAATCTTATTCATGATGTTCTTCTTGTTTTCAAAGAGGTCTTCAACCTCTTCCTCTGCCTCTACTTCCTCAGGCTCCTCAACAGGCATCTCTTCGTCCTTAACCTCTACAGGCTCTTCTACTGGTTCTTCTTCTGTCTCTACTTCCTCAGGTTCCTCTTCCTTCTCAGGCTCCTCAACAGGCTCTTCTTCCTTCTCAGGCTCATCTTCCTCTTCAGGTTCCTCGTCGAAAGTCTCTTCGTTGTCGGATTCTTCAGGCTCTTCCTCATCAAAAGTGAGAGTAAGTTCCTCTTCCTCTTCTGGCTCCTCTACTGGCTCTTCCTCGCCAAGTTCAGGCTCCTCGAAGTCCTCTACTGGCTCTTCAACCTCAGGCTCTTCGTCAAATTCAACCTCTTCATCCTCATTAACAGTCTCTTTGAAAGGGTCGTTGTTGTGCTCGGTGTCAGCAACACCCATTCCAGCCTCTGCTGGAAGTCCTGCATCAAACTCTTCCTCTTCGTTCATTTTCTCGCACTTAGGGCAGCCTTCTCCTTCATTAACTTCGGTCTGGCCTTCCATATCCCAACCAATTTCCTTAGGGTCTTCACCCTTGTTGAGACCTACAGAACCCCAATCTTCCTTGTCGCTGTCACATCCAGCAGCGTCACAAGCCTCATTGATAGGGTTTTCCTTGAAAGGAACTGCCTTCTTGTTAAGAGGAATTTCTGAACCTTCATATTCAGGATTTGCCTTAGTGTCCTTAAGGTCCTCATCACCACGCTTACCATCTTCAGCCTCTGGCTGTTTGCCGTCATACTTAACAACATAATCCTTACGGGAAGCGCCAATCTCAGTTGCTTCGTTCATAAGCATTGCTGCATTATACATAATCTGTCTTTGGCGAGCAATCTCATTCTTCATCTTATCGGTTGCCTCTACAAGGAACTCTCCCTTCTTGAATGGGTCAAGGGTTGAGATATTAACATTGCCCTCGCAAGCCTCGTTGATAGAAGCCATCTTGAGTTCAAAATTCTTCAATGCGTTGTTGTAACTAGTGTATTCATAGTTACCCTTGTTGCAGAAACCACCAAGATACTCATATGCTTCAGGAATAAGTTCCTTAGCCTGAGGGGCGGACTTAATATAATACTTGCTATTTTCTCTTATGATACCATAAGACTTTCCATCGGCTGCAATTGCATGATATTCGATGGAATGAGTGTTCATCTCCTTACTCTCGTTCAACTCCTTACCATAGGTGTAGAGTTCTTTCATTCTGTTAAGAGTATCATTGAAATTTGACATATATTCTATAATTTTATTTGTTAATTATTTTCAACAGTTTTTAAATAAATAGTATCAAAACATAAAAAAACCATTTTTATTACATTTTTGACAAAAATCTGCTACTTTTTATCAGTTTTCCCCTCATTTATTGAGTTCAAGGCATCGTAACTTCTCTGTCTAACATCAATTATTTTCTCAATATAACCAAAACGGCGTAATGCCTTGAAAATCACGTTACCATTGGATATTTCGCCCTTACCCTTCCCTAATGCATTGGTTCTTTCGCCTCTTATTCTCTTAAACAGGGCTTCAGCCTTCTCGTTGGTGTTTCTTGCTATATATTCGTCTTCTGGATTAGCATCAAAATCTTCTACTATCTTATCAATTAGGTTTGCATAGTAGGCAACCTTCTTCTTGATGTATTCCTTATTTACCTTTGCTGTGGCTAAGGGCTTTCTCTTTGGCTCGGTAATCCAATCATTCTTATCTAACGAATAAACACCTGTTGAGGCATGCTCTTCATTAGCATCCTGAACATAAACCTCAATAGGGAAGCCAAATACCGTTAATTCTGGATGTTCTTCATTCCAGAGTTTCTTCTTAGCATCAAAGTATTCCTTCACGAACTCCGTCTTCTCATCGATGTCTTTAAAGTCGTAAAGAACATGTAGGTCAATGTCAGAATATTTCTTGCTCCAGTTATAATTTGCAAGTGACCCAGTGATTATTACGTCCTTAGGCTTGGCCCAATCAACTTCCAGGAAGTCAATGAAGTCATCAGAGATATCCAGTAATTTTAGTCTGATACGAGAGTCAAGTTTTCCGTCTTTCCAGAACTTAGGGTTAAGATTCTTCTTTATATTGAAAGATGAAAGGTCTACTTCCTCAGGAGAAATTTCATCTATAAGGTTTTCATTTATACTTTCTTGAAGCATTTCTTTACCATGCTGATATTCAGTCCATTTCCTGAAACAGATATTACCTCTCAGGTAAGCGTCTGACTCAACCTCTTCCAAACGTCCATTGTCCTTAACATCATCTTCCGCAGTAAAGGTTAAGTCTTGTCCATCAAGATTTTGTGAGTGATGGATGAACTCATGTGCAGCACTTCTCAATATGTCCTTAGGATGTCTATCCTTGCAGAACAAGACAACCGTCTTTGTATCTGGCTCATAGTATCCAGTCTTAATAAACAATCCATCTTGGTCTTCCCAGTTGAGTTTTATCTTAGGGTACGGATAAACATTTAATCCCTCCTTCTTCATAAATTGAAGAATTGACTTCAAATCTTTCTTGAAATCATATTCTCTTGAAGAGATGCTTTCTGTCAATGCTACTTGCGCCGTGGCTGGCTCTGCTACATTTCCTTGTCTATCAAGATTAAAAACACCATTGTTTAATCTTACGGCAAAGATATTCTTGTTTTTATCCAGAGGGGTTGAAGTCTTAAGACCTGTTGCTAATAACATTTCTAAGGTACCATTGAAGAACCAAGAATATGGTAAAAATAAACTGTTAGTTGATGGATTATCCCAATATTCAACAATTAGGCTCTTAGTGTCAACTGCAACACCGTTACTTCTTAACTCATCGACACAGTCATAAAGGTCGTTAGCACCAGCCTTGTCCATCGGTGTCTTGTAAAGAGATATAATGTTTTCTGAAGGCCAATATCTTCCACTTCTCTGAAGGTCGTAGAATTCAAATATATCATCAAAACCATTATCTAATATGTCTTCTGGTAACTGTCCAGAGGCGTAAAGTTCTTGGAACATATCAGTATGGCCAATACCCCTCTCCTTCGCCACAAATATTTTCTTGTTTCCAATAACACAGAGAAAGGTTACAGCGTTTCCGTCATCCCAATAAAGACCGTCTCCGAAAGGAACTGCTACCTTATTAGGGTTTTCATTCAGACTGTTGCTTATTTTAGAACAAGCGGCGCTTCCGCCTTGTATAAATGCAGAAGCGAGGTCTCCTCGTTGATGAGCAACATCAAGACAACGGTTAATCAGGATTAAAATATCTTCCGCACTCATATTAGCCCTGTATTCCATAACGATTTTCATAAGAGGTTCCAAACCATAGTCACTCCATCCGTCACTTCCATCAGGTAACTTGCACCAGTCATAGAAACCTTCTTTCTCAAGCAATTCTGATGCAGCATTATAATCATTTTCTCCATCATCAATGCCAAAAACATAATATACATCATCAAATGGAAAATAACTACTATGTCCAGCAAGCATCGTTATGTTGTTAATAGCAAATGCATTTGGGACAATAATGTCTTTAAACCAACGAAGCACCACCTCATAAGGTATCCTTGCCATTTCAGGGGAAGTCATATACCTCCTTAATAAATTTTGATATTGCTCGGCTGGTATGAGGTTCCATTGTTTAACCTTTATTCCTCTTTTTTTATCATTAAGGAATTCTTCAAGAATTGAAGTACAGTCATAAAGGTTTTCATCGTTTGTTAAATCTTCAATGTCGTATATTCCTTCGTTCAAATTTTCCATTTCTACTTTTTCTTCCGATGGTATGTAAGGGAATGCCTCTCTAACTGGAATGCCAAGAAGTTTTTCAAGTTCCTTAGCGGACAAGAAACCGCCATCGTGACAGTTAGGGATGTTATATCTTGAATACACTTCAAAAATACCATTTTCAGAAGAAATGACAACAAAACGACTTAAGGCATACTCATCACGAAATTGTCTTGGGAAATCAGTTCCTGGTTCGTCATATTCACCCGCCTCATCCCATTTTTCTTCATATTTATCTTGTTCAGCATCAACTTTTTTAACGAGGGAAGGATTTTCAACAATATATACAGTTTCATATTGTATAAGTTCGTACCACATATCTTCTTGGTTTCCTATACACCAATTGCCACCTGCATCATAATAATGCATCTCGGTAAAACTATCAATTCGCCTAATAATATAACCATTCTTTGCTTGTCTTACCTTAGGGCAATCAGTTTTTGGCTCAATGGTCTCTGCGTACTTTGGGAATAGTTTTTCCTTAAGTTCTGTATATGGAATGCCATTAAAGTTCCCATCAAAACTATTACAGAAAGAATATGGCATTTGACTTATCATATAATTAAGGATAGGGTATTCTTTTGGTTGTATCTTTTCTTCATAAATATATCTCAACACTCCAAGTAGGAATTTGTCACCATAAGCCCTTGCCATTGGCACTTTCTTATATGCGTCCATTACCTTATTCCTCACTTCTTGAAAATCATCTATTCCAAATAACTGTTTGATATAGGCATTTACCATCCTGTCATTGGAGTTTTCGGAAAGCATAGTCTCTTCATACATCCCCCCGCAGGTTATTCCTGCCATAATTCCAGAATTTACCTTATTATGGACCTGTGCCATTGCAGAACAGTCCTTCTTAATTTTTTTCTTTTGTGCTTCTGTTATATATATTGTCTTCTTTGCCATATGTACACTTTTATACTATATTATAAATAGTTCAATTCCTAGAAAAAGGCAAAAAAAAGGGGCCTAATAAATAAGCCCCTTCTTAATACATTATTGTTTGTGTTATGGCTGGTCAGTATCACTTCCGTTTCCGCCATCACCTTCAAAGAAGAATTCGTTGTCAACAACTTCCATTGGGTCAACGCCTCTTGCCTCAAAGCCGTGGAACTTAACAACCTGGTCGTTATCAGTTACGCCAATACCTTGAGTCTTTTCGATTACGCATGGCATAAGACCTGAAAAAGCAGTTGCCTCAATGAAATCATAATTTTGCATTTCGTGATTAATCATTGCTTTATAGTTATTAATTAGTTATTATTCATCTTTTACTACTGTAAATACAGGAACGCCCTCCTCTTCAGTTTCAACTACTTTATAGCCTGCATCTACGAAACTTACAGGTCCACCTGGTTCGCTGTAAGACTCAGCAGGGTTGAAGTTGTAGAACTTACCACCACGAACAATTATCTTTGCGTCACCACTTTGATAATTTGCGTCGAAACAGTTAAGAAGGAACTTGCAGTGTCCCTTAGGGTCGAGTTCTGGATTCTCGTCGAGCATCTTGAATGAGCCTCCGTTTACTATGATAGTACCATACTCTGCGTAGAGAACGTGGGTATATGCCTCATAGTCACCGCCATTGATTACAACGGTTGTACCAGTCTTAGAAGCCCATATTCCATAGGTTCCGCTTGATTCAACAATCTTACCAGGACCATTTATCTCGATGTAAGGGTTGCTACCTCTAAGGAGCATTGCTGCTGAGTTACCACCCTTCAAAGAAACACTATGTCCATTAAGGTTATATCTGTACTTGCCACTAGCAAACATTCCGAAACCTACTCTGCTGTTGCTTACAACGTCTTCAACAACGTTTGAAACACCATTCTTTGAGAAACCAGCGATAGAAGCATTGGTAATCTCATAACTTACTGGCTCCATTACAACGCCTTCTGCTAACTCGATTTCGTTTGCGAAGTCATTAGCATCTATGCCATTGAAGATAACACGTCCTTTCTTAACAACGAGTTTCTTAGCATGGAATCCAGCCTTTAACTCTAAGGTGTTATCTGAAACAGTTGCGGTAACCTCATCATACTTACCACCAATCTTAACACTTCCGTTAGGTGCATTTATCTCAACCTGAGAGGTCTCTGTAGTATTTGCATTGGAAATATCAACGGTTTCAGTACCTGCATAGTTAACCTGCTGTGTTTCGTCACCAACGAAACTTACGGATACGCTTACGTTTCCTGTCGTTGCAGGCTCAATATTTACGTCACCGTGCAACTGTGCATATTGGCTAGATGCTGCCTGAATTCCCTTACCAGTTACATAGATGTCTTCATATTCTCCTCTTGGATAGATAACTGCATTTGGAGAATCAACGACGATTGTAGTTGGCTCTTCGCTTGTATTAATAAGAGTTAAGCCCTTAGAACTATTATTTGTAATGGTTGCACCACTCTGAACTGGACCAGTCACAGTCGTGGTCTTAGGTGCCTCTGCTGGAATTGTGAAGTTATTGATTGTTTCACCTTCTCCTGCGGTATAACCACTTCCACCAGCAGCAGCGTCAGCAATATTGTCGGCAGTTTGCTGCTGTTCAGGGGTATTTGGAGTTGGCTCTGGTGCTGGCTCTGGGCCTGGAGTTGGCTCTGGGTTATCACCATAGAATGCTTCAATGTCTACAACCTCAAGCGGTGCAACGCCATTCCAACCTCTGAAGGAAGAAACTACAGCATCTGATTTGCCTACGGTACCAGGAGCCTTGTCAATAGCCTTTCCTGTTAAACCGCTGAACTCAATGCCTTCAATAAAGTCATATTGTTTCATTTCATTATTTTCAATCATACTAATTTATGTTTTTAGTCAGGTTATTTTTCCATAAATAGTATGAAAAACAAGAAAAATTAGGGAATTATATACCAGTTGACCTGGATTTACTATGTTGGTGCTTCATAGGGTGAGCATCCTCATTGCCCTCCACACCCAGAATCCCACTTCCCTGCGGGATTTTATTTTCTATACCAACAATGGCTTGTGGATGTAAGCCGAAATTCTTAATATTAATTGCAGCATTTACATCCCTATCATGGTATTCTCCACAAACGGGACATACCCATTCCCTGTTAGACAATTGTAGTTCTTTGTTAATATGTCCACACTTACTGCACATTTTGCTGCTTGGGTCAAACCTACCAATGAAAATTATGTTCTTCCCATACCAATTTGACTTATATACAAGTTTTCTAATCATTGAATGCCATGCTGCGGAGTTTATTGCTCTTGCAAGATGATGGTTCTGGGTCATTCCTGTAATGTTCAAGTCTTCTAGACACAAGGTATCATACTTTCTAATCCATTCAATTGATAACTTGTTTGTGAAATCTTCTCTTTTGTTGGCTATCTTTTCATAATACTTGGCAAGTTGGACTCTTGCTTTTTCCCTATTCTTCGAACCTTTTTGTTTTCTTGCAAGTCTTCTATTGAGAAGTCTTAACTTTCTGTCAGTAGATTCAAGATATTTAGGGTTTTCAATCTTAGTTCCGTCTGATAATGTGGCATATGTTTTGATGCCAAAGTCAATACCTATAGTTGTATTCTCATCCACATTGGTTTTCTGTGAAATTGTCTGTAGGTCATCAACCAACACAACGCACCAAAAGGTACCCTTATTATCATAATGTATAGTAAGTGTTCCAAATTTAATCTTATCAGCATCAAATATTCTGTTTTTCTTCATCTTAATCCATCCGATTGTAGGAACTTTGATTTTCCAATTATCAAAATCCATCTTTGGTGGATTAGAGAATTTTACAGACTGTTTGGAATGTTTTGATTTAAAGTTTGGGAACTTTGCTTGTTTTTTAAAGAAACGAGTAAAAGCGTTATCAAGATTTCTCAATGACTGTGTTAGGCATTGTCTTCCACAAAGAGAAAGCCATTGATACTCTTCCTGTTTTTTCATTTCAGTTACCATTTGAGATAACTCACAATATGACAATTTTTGCTTATCATTAGTCCAGGCATCTTTTTTCTTGTTAAGTCCCCAATTATATATGAAACGGGCATTGCCCATTGCCTGAAATAACATATGCTGCTGTTTCTTTGTTGGGTCAAGTTTATATTTGTATGCCTTGTTCATATAGTTTGCTTTTTTATTTCTCTAACTATAAATAGTATCAAAACGGGAAAATCAGTATATTTGACAAAATTTTGGGTCAATAAGTATATAATTTCCAAAAATTAACTCAATAAATGCCTTCTTAGAATATTTTGTCCTGTACCAGAAATCGTTGTATTGTCGCGAACAAAGGCTAAATCTACCGTAGATGCGGCTGTCATCGCGGCATCACGTTCCTCGTCACTTATAAAACCGCCAACAAGGTTCATGACACCAGGATTAACATGCATAGGGACCTCATACATATGATATACTGTTATACGATTAACATTAATGCCTAACGTGTCCAGAAGATAGTTCTGAGCCATGATATCCACTCCCTGATAGTCTCCGACAATGAACAGCACATTCTCATCGGCAGCATATTCCTTAAGTTTTGGAACATAATTCTTCTCGAACTCTTCCTTGGTTATATCTCGATGACCAGAGATAAAGACAGTAATGCGGGTATTTTCCTCTTCCTTTTTTTCTTCCTCAGCGTTTAACTCATCACGAATGGCATCCAGGTCGGCATCTTCAACCCTAACATAATCATACTTCCCCTTGATAACCTTATTTAAGGTCTTGCCCTGTGAAGCGTCGGTACCACCAGCAATGAAGACAACATAATCTTCGAATTTCACCCTAGAGTACTTATACTTGCTCCCATTCTTGAAGACGACATAGAGGTCACCGACATTTTCATATTCGTCTTCAATCATCTCAGAATATACTAACATGGAGGAATCATACCAGACCTTCTGTGTTTTGGTCTTCTCGTCATATATCTTTTTCAGTATCATATTACCTTTTTTATATTAAGATAATTTTTAGGACTAACATTGTCAATAGTTCATAAAATGTTTTGCCCTTTCCTTAATTTTTTGTATTATTGCAGAAAAGAATTAGAGATATGGCAGAAAAAAAGATGAAAGATGAAGAGAAGTTGGCATTCTCAGAAGAGTTTAATCACTTATTTGACTTTATTAAGAATGACTTATCTAAGGAATTGCCAACATTAAACATTGACGTTGATTATTTTATCCTAGGTGTCTTTACTGAACGCATGAGTAATATATATAAGTTATTGTGCAGTTGCATGATGCGTTCTACAATTGACCAGTTTGGCAGCACATGGTATCAGACGGTATCCACTAAGGCCCTTACGGCAGTAAAGGCTAACCGAAAACTGGCAATTGACAAGAAGATGGCCAAGATACTGCTTGACGCTGAGGCTGAGGCCAAGAAACTTAATGCCAAGGAGATTACCAGCGAACATGTTTTTCTTGCAATCTTATCTGATGATAACGATGATAATAAATTAATTAAGAAGGCATTTAATAAGGCTGGGGTGTCTTATTCTATCCTCAAGAACAAGATAATGGCTGGCATGGACAGGCAGAAGGTGTTTCAAGACCCAGGAAAGGTTGTTGATGATAAGACAAGTGTCCGTGTCTTGAATTTCAGTTCGCCAGAAGATGTTCAGGATTTCTTGCAACAATTAGGCGGGTCACGTAAAATAAGTATGACAAAACTTGAAGGTAACGAGACCACACCTTTTATTAATAGTTATTGCTCAAATCTTAATGACTTGGCTACTCAGGGAAAGATGGACCCACTTATCGGAAGAGAAAAGGAAATGAACGAGATTATCCGTATCCTCGGAAGAAAGAAAAAGAATAATGCCATCTTGGTTGGAGGAGAAGGTGTAGGAAAAACCGCCATAGGAGAGGCCCTTGCCTTAAAGATAATTAAGAAGGAAGTGCCAAATTTCTTGCTGAAAAAGAAGGTTGTTTCTCTGGATATGACCGCACTTATGGCAGGAACAACCCTTAGAGGTATGTTTGAAGAGCGAGTACAGGGTGTCCTAGCGGAGATAAAGAAAGACGGTAACTTTATTCTTTTCATCGATAATATCGGTGCCATCCTTGCCGATAAGGGAAAGAACGACTATGAATTGTCAGCAATGCTTTCCAGGTCCCTAGAAAATGGAGAAATCCAAGTGATAGGAACATCAGACTTCGCATCATACAGGAAAACATTTGATGGGGACCCAAGTCTTGCTAGAAGATTTCAGAAAATCATCGTAGAGGCCCCAACTATTGCCGAAAGTATTAATATCTTACGTGGTCTTAAGGAAAGTTATGAGAAGTTCCATCAGGTAAAATATGATGATAAGGCAATTGTTTCAAGTGTAAATTTGGCTAGCCGTTATATCACCGAAAGGAACCTTCCAGACTCAGCCATAGACCTTATTGATGAAGTCGGAGCCCTCAAAGGAACTACACAAAACAAGAAAGGAAAAACCGACGTTATTCCAGAGATTACAACCGAAGATATTCTGAATATAGTGTCAGTCAAGACGGGCATTCCTCTTACCAACCTTACAACCGATGACAAGGAAAGGCTTGTCAAAATGAATGAAAGGCTTAAGAAGGATATTATCGGTCAGGATGAGGCAATTGATACCATCTGCAAGGCCCTTAAGAGAAACCGAATTGGCCTCCATAAGAACGGATGTATGTACAGTGCTCTCTTAATCGGAAAGTCAGGTGTGGGCAAAACGCTTATCGCTAAGAAGTTAGCCAAGGAACTCTTTGGAGATGAAAAGAATATCGCCAGGTTTGACATGTCCGAATTCTCAGATAAGGTTGCAGTAAATAAGTTGATAGGCTCTAACCCAGGTTACGTAGGTTATGAAGAGGGTGGACAGTTGACGGAGACAATTAAGAACAAGAAGCATTGCGTCCTCTTGCTTGATGAAATTGAGAAGGCTGACCCAGAGATATATAACATATTCCTTCAGGTCTTGGATGAAGGCTTCCTTACGGACAACTCTGGAATGAGAGTGGACTTTAAGAATGTAATTGTCATCTTCACCTCAAACATCGGTACCAAGGCCGCCAGTGAATTTGGAAAGGGTATTGGCTTTAACGAGAACGAGGAGGCTAACACAAAGAAAATCCTCAGCAAGCAGTTAAAGGCTAAGTTCCCTCCAGAGTTCCTGAACAGGATTGACAACGTAATTTATTTCAATTCCCTCTCAGACGAAAACCTCAGAGAAATCATCAAATTAGAGTTAAATAAGTTCAACGAGAACCTGAAAGGTATCGGACACTCTGCAAAGTATGATGAAGGAGCAATTAATTACCTTTTGACCATTGTTAAGGAACAGAAAGAATTTGGTGCAAGACCAATTATACGAGCCATACAGGAAAACATTGAGGACAAGATTACTGACATCCTTCTGGAGAAGGATTACAAGACAGCCCACACATTCAAAATTAGTGCTGATGAAAAAAGTGTTGTTGTAAGGTAAAATTAGGCAAGAAGCAACTATTTATCCATATAAGAGACAAAAATATGATACCAACCGAACAATGGCTAAGTGGTTGCTTCGCCGATTTTAATAGAAAATATTTTAAGAATGCCTTACAGACACCACGTTTTAAGGTCCAGAAACCTTGTTACGTCGGCAGCAGCGAGGCCTTTGGGGGGTATTACTATAATCTTAGTCAAATATTAGGAAAAGTATTTAGGGTTAATAGCCCAGGAACAATTGTGATGACAGGCGCTTGGGATAGGTCAGCCAAATCAATAGGTGAAACCCTTCTCCATGAAATGATACACATGTATATCTATACTGTTTTAAAGAAATTTCCTCGTAACCCACACAATGAAGACTTCATTGCTTATGTGAAATACCTCAATGGCTTCGGATGGAATGTGCCTATCAACAAGACGGACACAACAAGAACAGATATCGAACTGAATGAATCTGAGGTCAAAGAAATTGTAAGTGAATGTGTCAAGAAAGTTCTGGCTGAGATAAAAAGCAAAACCGCGGTTAATTAACTGCGGTTTTTTATATTAAAGAAATATTTGTTATCTACACAATTTTACTGGCTTACCATATTGTACTTTACTGATAAGAATCCAATTGCCTTGCCTGTTTGTTTTTCGTATGCTTTTTCTTGTTGCTTTAATATAGTAAAAATTGGGTAAAGATACTTTTCACGCTTAAAGACTGGCATATCGTCCATTTCTTTTTTCAGGGAATTTGACTGAAACCTAAAGAAACCTTTTCCATTTTGGCCTATATAGGAAATTGTTTCGTCAATATACGAAATAAGGTTTTTGTCTGGTTTTATTTTAATCTTTTTAAGCAAAGCAAAAGTTCTGTTCCTTGTCGCTACTTGCCAATTTCTTTCTCTATCTCCATTAAATGAAGCAATGATGGCATAACGTGCAATAACTTTTGATTCCTTTGGTGTTAATGGCGAATTTTCAATATTAATGTCTCCATGTGTTTGTCTATATGCCTTTTGTGAGATTTCTTTATATTGTTTATTTAATGCTTTTTTGACATCTTTAAACGGTATTGAGTCAACTATGTTTCTTCCTTCAAATGATGAAAAATTATCATATATATGGACTAAATTACCATAAACACTAATTATTTCATCTATCATATAGAACAAGTCATTTGAAGGATTACTACCATTATAAAGTAACCTTTTGTTAATAAAGATATCAATTTGTTTAATATATCTTTTTGCATCTGGAATAAACTCTTTATTCGAAAATATGCGGTCTTCATATTCTAACATTTGATTTCTATCAATCACGCCATAGTCAACAAACGGACGAGTTCTTTTCTTTCCTCTTGCATCTGTTTTATCGTCCGCATGTGGTGTGTAACGATTAAGGGTCTTAGAATAAATAGTCCCTTTATCTGTTAAAGCATTAACCTGCATTGTTTTTGAATAACGGTTTCCAGACTTACTAACAAAGCCATTCTCCCCAGTATTGTCATAGTGATTAATTTTATTGAGATTTTTGTCATTAAAATAATTTACAGCCATGCCTTTATAATTATTCATCAATCTCTCACCATCAACTTCAATCCTAACTAAACTTTGTTTCCAACTAATGCCGCCAGTATTATTTCTCCTCATTGCTACATAGCCCATAAGAGAACTAGGTGTTCTCGAAAAGCACATATAATAATTATATTGTTTTCGTGTATTTTGGTCTACTGGTAATGATGTCATTTTTTTATCGCTTGGGCGATAATCTACCGATGTTAATTTAAAACAATTGTCTTTAGCAATTGAATACATACTATTAATAGGGCAAAAATGAAAAAGACGTTGGCTAACGCCTTCATTTAATTGCGTTTTAATAGAACTAAGTATGTTTTCTAATAATAATGAAATGTCCATAATTAATACCAAAAGCCTTCAGTTATTTTTTCAATGTCCTCTAATTTCTTAAGATATTTTTCATATTTTTCCTTGTGCGCAATACAATAATCGTAATGTTCTATAATAAATTTCATGTTTTGAATGGCGTCATCTAATTGGTTAAATGAGTTAATAAGGTCAGAATAGATTTCAGCCTCTTCATCATCATCAAATGAGTTCTTAAAATCTTCGTCGCTCATAGCAAAACTATCCTTTATCTCTTCACATATTTTCATGTTACTAATTTCTTTTTTTACATTTTCAGAAATCAAGTTCACCAATTCCTTTTCCTTAAGAATCTTTTTCATCTTCTTCACTGTTTATTGCGTTTAATATCATCTGATATTGCTTATTATTAATTTTTTTATCATTAAGCAATTGTTCTAATCTATTGCTTAACGCATACTTTTTATCAAAGCGGTTTAAAAACTTTTTAGACGTTGAAATAATGTGTTCTGCTTGCTTTCCCATCCAGACGTAATTCCCGACACTATTAATTGGTAACCATCTAGCCTCTGTAACCTCACCAGGCTCACAATTACTTGTTGTCGTTGGATAGTTGTTAGTTACGCCTTTCAGTATGCAAACAAACCTAGTACTTACTGGCCCATATAATTTATCCGAAGAAGTACCGCAGTTAATCAAGTCTTTTTTATTTATACGCACACCAGTTTCCTCAAAACATTCTTTTACTGCCGTATCTTCTAAAGTATATCCATAATCTAAGAACCCACAAACAACATTCCATTTATTCGGACAAATTTTTACCTTAGGACCTCGTTTGCTTGCTAATACGTTCCATACTCCGTTTTCATCCTTACAAAAGACATATAATGAAATCACATTAGAACGGCTAACCCAGTACTCTTTTCCATTTCTTTTAATCGGAAAATTACCACCATTTATAACATTAGTATCTTTGACAAGTTCTATCTTATCATCATCTCTATAAATTTGTGCAACATGTCGTCCCCACTCATCTAATCTCTTTTTCTTTATCTCTACGTACTTTGCAAAAGGTATTCTCTGCTTCCTGCCCCTATAAAGCCATTTCTTAAATACAGGGATGGATACTGCTGTAATGTACATGAAACCCTTCCAGTCTGGAGAATAATTGTTAAAATATGCTTCCTTTGCTGCATCCTTGCTCTTGAAGCCAAGCATCACCTTGGTTTCATCGAACTCACCCTTCCTGTTCTTCTGGTCTACACAATAGATGGTCTCAACATTCTCAATATCTGGGCCAATAAAGACATCAACGCCATCGCCATCCTTACCCTTGGTGACATTAAAGTAACCGTAATGGTCTTTTAATATATTATATTTCTTTTCACCTGTCTTTGGGTCCCAATAATATCTCTTGCTTCCCTTTGCGTTCTCAATGGCAATCTTCATTCCTTTAATTGTGAGATGGCCTTTCTTGTAATTGCCAGCCTTAAATTGTTTCTCAGTGGCATTAGTGTCAGCATTCTTGGCTTCCTCAGCCACATCCTTGCTGGTAACCTCATTCAATGAATTAACCGAAAGAGTTCCGAAGATACCAATTTTCTTTCCCAGCCAGTCCTTTATAACCTGACGCAAGAATAACTCACGCTCCTCCTTATCAGAGAACATTCCCTGAAACTTATCAATCAGAAGGTCAAGCAACTGCTCCAAGAACATCGTCTTCAGTTCTTCGCCATTGCTAGCGTTCATCTTAACAATCTGTATCTTTGTCGGGAAGCCATCTTCTCCAATCTTTTCATATACGCAAGGTGTAAAGGTCTTGTCCAAGAATTTCTTAACAAGCAAGACCTTATCTGGGTTGATACAGTAAGGCTTGTTTGCCGTCTTCGGAACAGGCATTTGATAAACCTCTTCGTTTATTTTTTTTGCTATATAATCTGCTTGTGCTTCGTTTATAACAAGTTTCATGTCTCTTAAATATATTTTTTTATAAATAGTCCCCAAAAAGAAAAAAGCGGGACAAGCCCGCTTAAAATCCACTACATGAAAGGTGCCCTGTCTCTTTATTATATGCACTCACTTCAAGGGGATTTGGAAATAAATATAATATTGTTTTGAAAAAACCGATAATTTTTGTATTTTTGTAGAAAAATAATGTAATGGATTATAGTCAAGAGCAAAAAGACATATTCGAATTTGCCAAAAAAGGTATTAAGAACCTCATTGTCCAGGCCGTTGCTGGTGCTGGAAAGACGACGACACTTGTTGGTTGTGTAAATCAGATTAGTGACGACAAGAGAATTCTTTTGCTTGCACATAACACTTCTACAAGGGACACTCTTCTTGAAAAAATAGGTAAGAGAAAAAATGTCAAGGTTCTTACTTTACATGGTCTTGGCTATCGTATCCTCCAGGAAAATCTTGGGACACAACTGGAGATAGATGAAGATAAGTATCGTAATTATATACTCCAGAACAGGGTCGAGTTGTTTGGTGCTGGATATAAGACACTTAACAGTAGTTCTAAGCAGACATACCGTGCTAATGTTTTTGACTTAGTTTCCAAGGCAAGGTTAAATTTAAAGCAGTCAGAGAAAGAAATTAAGAAAGTCGCCAAGAAGTACGGCTTATCTCTCATGGCAGACGAGAATAAGGCTGTAGAAAAAATATTAAAATGGGGGTTTGAGAATATTAAGACAGTTGATTATCTTGATTTGCTCTGGCTTCCAGGTGAGTTTGGTTTTCACACAAAGAGATACCTAAGTGACTTCATTATGCTGGATGAGGCTCAGGATGTGTCAATTGCACAGCAAGACCTTATCAAGAGGTGTCTGAAACGAGATACTAGACTGTTCGCTTTCGGAGATACAGACCAGTTGATTAACTCTTGGGCTGGCAGTGATTATGAGTCATTTGAACATCTTAAGGACCCGAATGAATTTAATCGTCCTGCACAGGAACTGCCGCTTACGACTAACTATCGCTGTGGAAAAAAGATAATTGAATACGCAAAGCAATATACCGACAGTAATATCCATGCAAAAGAAGATGCTGAAGATGGTTCTGTGAATTTTGACGTTTTCTTCAATAATGTGAAAGATGGCGATATGGTATTATGCCGAAATACGGCACCGCTTATGAAGGCTTATAAACTAGGCCTCTCACAAGGAAAAAAGATGTATTTTAGAGGTAAGGAAATTGGTAAGACAATACAGCAAACAGTAGATTCTGCCGATGGCGATACTCTCGAAGAAATACTGATAAGTATAAAAAAACGCCTAATTGCGACCTGGGAGCGTGTAACCTTAGATAGTGGTCTTGATGAAAATGAAGTGATATGCGATAGGAAGATACTTTCCTTACTGGACATTGTTGATGCTATTGAGGCTTTTCCTAAATCTGTATTAACCAGAAAAGATATCGAGGCCTTTATTAATGATGTCTTTACTGATGAGAAAAAGAATGGGGTAGAGTTATCAACAATACATAAGGCGAAAGGTCTTGAAGCCGACAATGTGTTTATTATCTGTCCATCTCTGATACCAAGTAAGTTGGCTAAGTTAGACTGGCAGATTGAAGAGGAAAAACACTTGCAGTATGTCATGTGTACAAGGCCGAAAGAGAGCCTGAACTTTGTTACTGAGAAAGATATTAGGCCAAATGTTGCCTTCCTGGGCCAAAAGTCATTATATAATGAATTGAAGAAGATAAGGGACGAAGTGTATGAGTATAAAGAAGAACAAACAAATAACATATAGTAAAGGAAATATATAAAAAGAAAAATATGAAAGAAATTAAAAAGTTTAGCAATGTGGCTCTGCCACAAGATAAGACCAGTATCTATGGTAATGTAGACGGTCTTTCACTACAAAACTTGTTTTATAGCAAGTACGGTTGTTTTCCTGCTTGTTACCTCTTTGAGTCTGAGCAAAGGACAAACAGCGACTACACATTCGACACCAAGAAGATGATTAAATTTCTTACCGAGAACATTCCCGCTGAGGAAAAAATGGAGTTGTCTCCATATCTGACAAAGGTTCTTGGTTCAAAAGACGATAAGGTTGATGTGGGTTTCTGTGTTGTATTGAACAAGAGCAAGATTCTTGCAAGATTTGAAAAGAGTGTTGTCGATTCTTATGTTCTGTTCAGTAATGAAAATTTCGAGGATGCTGAAAAATTGATTAATGCTCTTCTTGAGTTTTATGTCGCCCCAGATGAGATTAGGAATAACTACTGGAGAATCGCATCATCCCAAAGTGGGTATTATCTTGAAAAAGGTAAGATTAAATGTCCAGCAGACTTCAGTGTTGAAAAACTCTACAATGATGACTTCTTGAAAGAAGATAAGAAGATTTGTGACTTTATCGAAGAAGATGAAAAAAGTGGTCTCGTCATTCTTCATGGAAAGAAAGGAACGGGAAAGAGTACTTATATCAAGAATCTTGTCTCTAAATATCCGAACAAGAAGTTCGTTTATGTACCTGCCAACCTGATTAGGTTGCTTGGTGAGCCAACCTTTGGTTCTTTCCTTGCATCATTGAATAATTGCATTATCATACTTGAGGACTGTGAAGATGCTATCCGTAGCAGAGGTTCCAATTTTGACAGTGGCGCGGTCACCCTCCTCCTGAACATGACAGATGGTATCTTGGCTGACGACCTGAGCATAAAGTTCATCTGTACATTTAACGAAGATATGAAGAGTATCGATGAGGCCCTTCTTAGAAAGGGAAGACTTATCACCAAGTATGAGTTTAAGGGTCTTGAACCACAAAAGGCCAATGAATTACTTCTTGCCCGTGGTATTGATGCAAACTTGACCTCTTCAATTACTCTTGCAGATATTTTCCATTACGGCGAAGATAGTTATGAGAAGCAAAGAACAGCATTCCTCTAACGGTGGAATTTGGTTCTTTGAAAACTTTTTTGTATTTTTGCAGAAAAAAAGGAAGAAAAGATATATTTAAATAAGATATGGCAAAAGATAAGAATTTAATTATCGCAGAAGGTATGGTAACACAAGCGTTGCCTAACGCAATGTTCAGGGTAGACCTTGACAATGGGGTGAATATCCTCTGTGTTACTTGTGGGAAGATGCGGAAAAATTTTATCAAAGTAATTGAAGGAGATAGAGTTAAGATTGAAATTTCACCTTACGACCTTTCTAAAGGCAGAATCATCGCAAGGATTTAAATAATAGTTTTAATTAATAAATTATGTTTAGTTTAATTGATGATTTTTATTGTAGACCATTCTTTGACTTTCCAAAACCAGAAGTCAATATTAATGGTTTTAAATTGAAAGATGGTGTTTATGAATTAAAAACCACTCTTGACAAAAGAGTAAAGAAAGAAGACATTAACATTGATGTCGAAGGAAATGTGGTAACGGTGACTTACAAGTATGCAGACAAGGACTCTAGGTTTTCTGCTGCATCAAGTGAAACCCTTCCAGAAGACGCCGATATGGCAAACGTAGAGGCAGAACTGGACGATAACACACTTACTGTCAAGGTACCTCAAGTACCTCAAAAGAAAACGCCAAAGCGTATTGATATAAATTACAAAAAGTAATTTTGCAATAGGCAAAAAAAGAACCGCAGAGAAATCTGCGGTTTTTTTTTATTTTTTCAAGTATTTTTCAATTCCTTCCAAGTGTGCCTTTAATACGGCTTCTCGGCCTTCGTCTGATAATATATAGTTGACATCATCAACATTATCATAGAAGAAATTCTCAGTTAAGACTGCAGGACAGAGGGTGTGCTTTATTATATAGAAGTCAGCCTCCTTATCTATGTCACCGTCTGAATAATCACTTCTTATTTTCATTCCTTTGAAATTCTTTTCAGCAGCAGCATAAAGGCAGTCCGCAAGTTTATCGCTCTTGGTCGTTCCTCTGGTTGTATATGCTTCCCATCCTCTTGCCTTCATCCACTGAGTTCCATTTCCAGCGGCATTCGCATGAACAGAGATAAGTATCACATTATTTTTCCCCAGGTTAAGACAGAATTCATTTACTCTTCTCACTCTTTCTTTTAAGGAGATATCCTCTCTTTCAGGAACAAGCAGTTCGGCATCATAACCCAACTCAACCAGTTTATCTACTAACGGATGTGAGATTTCTCTTGCCCAACGCCATTCTTCAAAGATAATTGCTGGTTCAACACCGCTACAAGAATAAGGGCTTTTCTTACCTGGAGTATCAAAGCCATGTCCATTATCTATAAGTATCTTAACCTTACACTCGTTCTCGTCTTCTTCTGGCTCTACGGGTTCTGTAGGATATGTAACGATGATGTTATTGTCGTCAGTATCATCATTTTCTACTTCCGTTGTACCACTATCGCCCTCGGTGCCGATATTAACATCTTCTACGGGTATTGTTTCCTCTGGTTCTTTCTTAGAAAAGAGGTTTTTGAAGAATTCTATTATTTTTTTAAATAAGTCTTTCATCTTAAGCAACATTTTTTATAAATAGTTTTGGTATTAAGAAAATGTTTTGTATTATTGCAGTGAAAATTTAACTAACCAATTAAAATTTATTTATTATGGATACAATGATTAGTTTCACAGACAACAATTTGTCAAACAAATTCCTTTCAGAAGAAGAACTTCGTAAAATTTGCCCGATGGCATTTAAGGAAGCACCAACAAACCCCAAAGTTTCAGACAGGTACGTACAGGCGAATACCATGACGGTAGTTCGTGACCTCGCAAAGATGGGATGGTACCCAGTTCAGGCGAAGCAGTGTCGAACAAGAAAGAACTCTTCAGGCATCCACTCTTTCCACATGATTGCTTTCCAGAATCCAGAAGTGAGAATTGAGAAAAATACCGATGATGGTACTGTAATTGACACTTGGCCAAGAATTATTCTGACAAACAGCCACGACGGTTTTAACTCTTTTAAGTTCATGGTTGGGCTGTTCCGCATGATTTGCAGCAACGGACTTGTTGTTGGTTCCGATGAGATGGTTAATATGTCTATTAGGCACATCAACTATACCTTTGAGGCTCTGCGTGTTGTCGTAAGAGACGCAATTGCTAAGGTTCCTCAGATAGTATCAAAGATGAATACCATGAGACAGATTACACTGTCTGAAGAAGACCAGGTTGCAATCGCAACTGAGGTTGAGAGAATTAGGAGAGATATCGACGCTAAGGCAGAATTTGCCCCTGAGGAGGAAGTTATTAATGATATTCTTGCACCAGTTAGAGAAGAAGATAAGGGCAGTGACCTTTGGAGTGTATTTAACCGTTGCCAAGAGAAGATGATTAAGGGCGGATATTATACGAGAAACCCGAATAATAAGTACCGCAAGCAGAGACGTATCACTTCAATCAAGAAGGATATAGACTATAATCAGCGTCTATGGGATTTTGTATCTCGTCTTGTCCCTGCTGAGGTAGCATCATAAAGTCCTGCTGGACATGACAGAAATACAAGGTACTATAAATAACATAATCTACAAGAACGAAGAAAGTGGGTATGCAGTATTGGGTGTGACTGAAAAAGAAAACGGTCACACCATTACTGTTGTATTTAATAATTGTATTCTTCCGCTTAAAAAGGGGGTCTGTTTTCGGGCTGAAGGAGAATGGGTGTCATCTAAGTATGGCAGACAATTTGCCGTTTCATCATATAAGGAAGTCTTACCTAGTACGACCAATGGCATTATTGCATATCTCTCTTGTGGTCTCTTTAAGGGTATCGGAGAAAAATTTGCAAAGAAACTAGTTGATGCTTTTGGAGAGAAGACAATTGAAGTGCTTGAAAATGAGCCAAAAAGAGCATTAGAAATAAAAGGTGTAGGGGAAAAGAAACTTCTCGCATTATCTAATGGCTTAAAAGACCATAAGTTCATCCAGAACATTATTGAATTCTTTTCAGCATATGAGATATCCTTAGCGATGGTCTTGAAAATATATAAGAGATATGGTGAAGCATCCATTGATTATGTAAAAGAAAACCCTTATCGTCTCTGTTATGAAATTGATGGTTTTGGCTTTAAGAAAGCCGACGAAATTGCACTTAAGTTAGGCGTAGAATTAACCAGTGAAGACCGTATCCAAGCCTGTGTTGATTATATTCTCGCACAGGAAGGAGAAAACGGCCATACATTCTTAATAAAAGGTGCCTTGGCACGACTGTCTGCCGAACTCTTGGAAATTCCACCAGAGCATATATTAGGTTCTATCGATAATCTCTCTGACCAGGGTAAGGTCGTTCTCTTGGGAGATTGTGTCTTTTCTAAGTCTCTTTATTTCGCCGAAAGGAATGTCTTTAATAAGATAATGCGATTATTGAAGATGAGCCGTTCTGTTGAAGAAAATGTTTCTATTGAGAAAATTGAAGAAGAAGTACATGTAGAATATAACGAGAAGCAGAAAGAGGCTATAAGGTGTGCCTTATCTAAAAACCTTATGATTCTTACTGGCGGACCAGGGACAGGAAAGACAACTGTTCTGTTGGGGCTTATCCATTACTTGCGAAAATCTGGTTTCACAATTGCTTGTGCTGCACCTACAGGAATGGCTGCAAAGAGGATGAGTAATGTGACCAACATGAATGCCAAGACAATTCACCGTCTTTTAGAATATAAACCAAATGAAGGCTTTACTAGGAACGAGGCTTTCCCGCTTCCGCATGATGTTGTGATTATCGATGAGTTCTCAATGGTAAATATCTATCTTATGAGTAGCCTTATTGATGCAATTAAGCCAACCAGTAAGGTTATCTTGGTAGGAGATGAAAACCAACTTCCAGCAATAGGCCCAGGGAATGTTTTGCATGATATGCTTGAGAGTGGTATCGTTCCGACAGTTACACTTACAGAAATTTTCCGTCAGGCAGAAGGTAGTCACATTATCCTTAATTCTCACAACATAATAAATAACTTGCCGTTAGTCATAAATAATTCAGATAAGAACAATGACTTTTTCTTTGTGAACGAAGAGGACCCAGACAGAGTATCTGAATATATCAAGGACCTGGTACTGTTTCGCTTACCTAAGAATTTTGGAATTAAACCGAGAGACATCCAAGTACTTTCGCCTAGAAGAAGAAACGCTGGCTGCTGTGCAAATGAGTTGAGTTATATGTTGCAAGATGCAATTAACCCTCACGGGGCGGCCCTTCCTTATGGACAGCATGAGTTTCGTGTTGGAGATAAGGTCATGCAGATAAAAAATAACTATGACAATGATGTATTTAATGGAGATGTCGGTATTGTGGTCGGTGTAAATCCAGATGACAGAACTATGGATGTGAATTATGATGGTTCGGTTGTAACATATGATGGCTCAACCCTAGATGAAGTTATCCTTGCTTATGCCAGTACGGTGCACAAGTCACAAGGGTCAGAATATCCGATAGTCATAATTCCGCTTCTTTCTTCTTTCACTATAATGCTTAAGAGAAATCTTATCTATACCGCAATTACTAGGGCAAAGGACCTTTGTATTATTATCGGAGACCGAAGGGCACTATACCGTGCAATTTCTGACACTTCATATGACAGGAGAAACACAATGCTCAAGACTTGGTTGAAGGAAGGATGTGAAGACCCAGAACAAGATGTCCCTTGGTAAGTTTTGAAAAAAGTAAAAATATTTGTATTATTGTAAAAATAACTTTAAGATGATGAATAACTTTATTGATTACAGAAACTACGCTGTTAGCAAAGGCGTGAATGGTAACACATTAGACAGTTACTTTAAGGCAATTAATGGTATTATTAGCCCGTCAATTATCGAGGAACGTCAACTGAACGCAGTAACGATGGATATATATTCCAGAATGATAATGGACCGCATGGTTGTCCTCGGTACTGGTATCAATGACGATGTTGCAAACATTATATCTTGCCAATTGATGTACCTGAATAGCATTGATGACACTTCTGACATCAAGTTGCTTATTAACTCTGGTGGTGGAAGTTGTACCGATGGACTTGTAATATATGATATTATGAATTGGGTAGATTGCGATGTTGCCACCTATGCCTTGGGTATGGCTGCGTCAATGGCTTCCGTCCTTCTTTCATCAGGGACAAAGGGAAAGAGATATGCACTTCCACATGCAAGAATTATGATTCATCAGCCGATGTCAGGCCTTTCTCCTTATACACAGGAAAGTGACTTCAAGATTGCCTATGACGAGTTAGCGAAGTGTAAGGATACGCTCTTTACAATCCTTTCAGAGAACACAGGGAAATCTAAAGATGAAATTATCAGTGACGGAGACCGTGACCATTGGCTTTCTCCTGAAGATGCACTTCCAGGGGTGTATGGAAAGTATGGAGTCATTGATAGTATAATTACAAAAGACAAAAAGTAATTTTATGAGTGTAAACATTATTGTAGCCGTAGGAAAACTCGACAAGGAAAAGGGTTATCCTATTGGGAAAGATGGCGGTATTCCTTGGAAGAACAAGGAGGATATGAAGTGGTTTACCGCCACAACAACAGGGCATCCAATTATTATGGGAAGGAAGACATATGAAAGTATTGGTCACCCGCTTCCTAAGAGAACAAACATCGTGGTGTCGACAAGAACAGACTTATGGCAAGACAGTGCAAATATAAGAGTTTGTGAAACGATTGAAGGTGCTATCACCTTTGCGAAAGCCTTCGATGACGAGATATTTGTCATTGGCGGAGCAAGCATTTATAATCAGGCGTTGGAGAAAAATCTTGTTGATAAGATATACATTAATTATCTTGACGAGACTGTTGAAAATGCAGACACTTTCTTTCCTGTAGTAGAAGATTATGACTTTACTCCTGTTGAACACCTTGGCCCAACAATGGTTGTGCTAGAGAAAGAGAGAGGATGGAATAATTGGGTAGACGCACAGTATCTTAGTCTTATAGAGGACATCCTGATGCAAGGAGAGGAAAAGGACACGAGGGCTGGCAAGACAAAGTCCCTCTTTGGAAGGATGCTTCGATTTAACCTGAAACTGGGACTTCCCGTCCTCACCACAAAGAAGATGTATACAAAGGGCGTAATACACGAACTGCTTTGGTTCCTGAAAGGTGATACAAACATCAAGTATCTTGTGGATAATGATGTTCATATATGGGACGATGACGCTTATAGGTATTATAAGGAGTTGTTCAATGACGAGAGGAATAAGCGGGAGGTGGTCGGTGATGCGGTCTGTGAGAAGGATGAATTCTTGAAGAACGTACAGTTGGGTGTAGTTAAGTCAAGATTCTTTAATAGGGACGGCAGCCCATACACATATGGTGACCTGGGTCCTGTCTACGGGCATCAATGGAGAAATTGGGATGGCATTGACCAAATTAAGAATATCATTGAGACACTTAAGACAAATCCAGATGACAGAAGAATAATCCTGTCCGCTTGGAATGTTGCTGACCTTAAGAGCATGGCCCTCCCTCCTTGCCATTACAGTTGCCAGTTCTATACACAGAAACTCTCACATCAAGAGCGTCTTGACTGGCTTTATAAGAACGACCCAGGTTATAATCCGAATTTTGAAGGTTACACAGAGAAGTTCCTTGACCAGAACGGTGTTCCTACAAGGAAGTTGAGTTGTATGTTCCATATGCGCAGTGTCGATTGTGGTCTTGGGTGGCCCTTCAACATACTGAGTTATAGTATATTAACTCATCTTATCGCACATTGCGCTGGGATGGATGTTGGGGAGGTAATCTTTGTTGGTGGAGATTGCCATATCTATCTTAACCAGGTTGATGGCTTGAAGGAACAGATGAAACGTAACTCACATCTCTACGCCTTACCAGAGATAGAGATAAATCCAGAGATAAGGGATATAGGTCAGATAAGTTATGATGATATCAAGATTATAGGTTATGACAGTTACCCACCGATAAAACTACCCTTAAGTGTTGGTTAATGAAACGAGAAACGCACCTGATTTCGGGTGCGTCTTCTTTTTTATATGTGCCTCTTGAAAATAACCCTCTTGGTGATTTTTTTCTGAGGCGCAGGATTGGTGGCCTTCATGTTAAGCGGCTTCTTCACCACCCTCTTCACCGAGGTCACCTGCCTATTCGCTGATTTTTGTTTACAAGAGCATGCCATAATCTTCAATTTTTCTTAATAAATAGTATTATTCTTTAAGAATTTACAGAAGGGCTGGATGCTCTCCAAAGCCAGACGGAGATATCAAAGGTATTATCCCCCAGACCTTGTACATCTATAGACCTCGCAATCTTGCCATATTTCTCCTTAAAGTAACTTGACTTGAAAAAGCCCGTTATCGTGGAGTCAAGTAAGGTAAAGAGGTCTTCTTCGGCTTTCTTAGTGTATTTATACTTGATGAAGAACTCATCATATTCAAACTTATATGCAACAGGAATGGCTGTAATGCCGACATTGCCCAGTTCCTTCCTGATATCACCAACCAGGGCAGGAAGGAGTTCCTTGGCGGACTTGACACCATCGGCTAAGGCCTTCACATAACCAACCTTCCTCTCATATGCATTCTCCATGACACCTTCAAGGTTGGTGCTGAGTATCCCTTCAAGAGCCTCACTTACTATCTTCCTTATCTGTGCTTCGTTAATCTTAATTCTCATTTGTAGCAATTTTTTTCTTAGTATAAATAGTGATAAATTGCGAAAAATGTTGCCTATTTACCTATTTAATAACCGTTTTCTGATATGAAGAAGGAAAAGTTCTGAAATTTACCAAAATTTTACCTGGGAAAATTTTTTGAAGAGGCCCTTTCTAAATTAAGAGACCCCCCCTCATGGAAATCATCATTTAACCCCTCAGGAATGAATGGGTTTCTGAAAAATGATGAATTTTTACCCAGAAAAATTTTTTGAAGAGGCCCTTTCTAATTTTAAAGGCCCCCCTCATGGGAAAATGGACTCTTACACCAGGATTTTATTAGAAAAGGGGAAAAACCTGAAAATGGACCATTTTTTCCTGGGAAAAATTTTTTGAAAATGGGCTTTGGAACTAAGAGGTACCCCCTCATGGAAAATGGACTTTTGCTGGGTAGAAAATAGGCTTTTTTGAAAATGGGGCATTTTTTCTGGGAAATTTTTCATGAGCAACTGTGTGCCCCTTTTTCATTTTTGGCGGCGGGGGTACCAGGGGAGGGGGCTTAGTCCTGGGTATAGTACCCCATACCCATATATCCCCAATAAAAAAGATAATTTTAAAACCTCTGCCAATTATAATATAATAGTATGAAAAAAAATGTCAAGGAAAGTGTAATAAAACGATGGAGGGGGAGTATATAATAGTGCAAGGCGATGAAAAGATGATTATAATTAAAAAAATTCAAGGAGAATTAAGTCTTTGGCACGATATTTGCAATAATAGAAAGCGTAACACCAAAAAAATAAGCAAGATGAACAACAACAACACATTTGAGGTATCAGTCCTCAACGCAATCAGCAAGAACGAGAACAAGGGAGCATTTGTAGGTATCGTAACCTTAACCGAGCCGACAATGAGAAAGACCAATAACCCATTTTTTGGGAGGGTACAAAAGGTCTGCCGTCAGGTTTGTCAGATTGACTATGACTATGAGAGTGCGGTCAATCGTAGGTTGAAAAGCGAGGGAAAAGAGCCGATTTTCAATGCCAAGAGCCTTCAGTGGGGTGAGTGGGTTATCCCTAACAAGGTAATCAGCCATAAGGGCGAGAGTTATATTAGGGTTTACACAACCGACAACAAGGTAGATGTCCTTTATCTTCTTGATGGAAGGGTTGCGAGTGCAGAGGAAACAAGGGAGATACTTTCTTTCTGTCCACAGAAGAAAGAGAGTGCAAGGCAGAGTGAGGCAGGACTGACCGAACACCAAGTACAACCGAGAACTTACAAGGTAAGCAGTATCATTTCTCTCTCAATCAATGGTGCGAGAATTGAAAATGCCGAGCAGAGGGTAGTAGCCAACCTTGTTCAGTAGAAGGTATCCTTTAATGAGGGAAGGGGGTAGGGATTGTCTTTACCTTCTTTCCTTTGAAAGGGGATTTGCATATATTATATATAATAGGTATAGAATTGAGATATGAAAATTGTTTTGACTAAAGAAGAAAAAGACGAGGTAACAAAGATTTTTGATGTTCTTGCCAACTCCGATGAGGGGTTGTTCAATGAGAGTGAGAGCATACAGAAAGACTGGAATGACACCTTAGACCAGATGTACGGACTTCTTTCAAGGTTTTGTGAAAGGCAAGGTTTAGAAGATTTAATTGATTAGGAAAGCGAGTTTGGCACACTTTTTGTAGTAAAGAAGATGTCTAATCATTAAAAGCACAAAGAGATTATGAGAGCAACAAAAGGGCAGATAAGGTCAATGGAAATGATTTTCCCTTTTAAGGGCGTTGAGGACAGCAGTATTATCTTTGAGTTTGGTGGCGATGTCGAATATGAGGGTATGTTTGTCTTTGATGGCAGTTTTATTGCGGAGATACCTAACGGAGTGGGAAAGAAAAAGAGTGTTATTAGGTTTGACTGCAAGATAAGCAAACTTGGTTATTCAGTAGAAACAAAGGAAATTAAGTAATATGACAAAGATTATTTATTTTGATGCAGACTTTGACTGCGATGTTTGTCCGCTTGACCTTACCGATGAACAGGTAAAGGAGTACATTAAGAAAGGTGCCGAGAGTATTCATATTTATGACACTATGGAGGACTACTGCGAAGCATTTAACAATGATTATATTAGTGACTTAGGCTGGTTGAGGTTACTTGATTTTAATTAACAAAAAAATATGGCAAAGAGAAATATCTACACGGCAATTGAAACAGACAATTATATCACTTACGATGAATTTGTGGATTTCCTTAAGAACTTCTATGCTCCTGATGATAACGAAAAGGCATATGAGGTAGAAGACTTTGTAAATGCGGAGTTAAGCAAGATGTTTGATAAACTAAACGAAAAATTCCTTGACAGATAAAGGCGTTTGGCACGGATTTTGCAGTAGTTGTTTTGTCTAACAATTAAAAATTTACTATTATGAAAGTTTGGATTGTTTCATTTAATGAAGTAATTGACTACCAAGAAAACAATTACGAGCCAAGAGTTTATTCTACCTATGAGAAAGCAAGAAAGGCCTTTCGTGAGATTGTAGATGAAATTTTAGAACTATTGCCTGAGGATTGGATTAGAGAGGAGGGCAATAATAGTTTTGAAACCTACGAAGAGGGGTACTACGATGACAACCATAGTTGTGTGCGTATTAGCGAGGTTGTTGTAGATGAAGATGAATAGGACAAAATGAGTTTGGCACGGATTTTGCAGTAACCTTAAATGTCTAACCAATTAAATTATTCTAATTATGGCAAAGAGAAATTTCAAACTTTATGTAGGGTACTATGAGGTACTGATTACAACAAAGGAAATTGATGCTCCTTATACACTTGTTTCAAAGCACACTACTGCGGAGAATGCACAGAAGAGGGCGGAGAAATGGTATCCTTCAGCAACAATCCTCTTTGATGAAGATGCAGTTGAAAATGCAGAATATAATTGGATAATAACCGATTATGAGCCGATTGTAGATGAAAATGGCTTAAAGTGGTGGACAATGGGTTAAATTTAGGATACTATGGATATTAAGACCGCAATAGAGAGGGCATATAAGAGATATGCTTGCTTGCAACACGAAGATTTTTACATTGAGCAGACAGATACCTATATTGGATTGGTATGGCATAATCTTATGGATAGGTACATTAACTTGTATAAGGTAAGATGCGTAGCCAATTATTTAAGGAAACACACAGATTTGCCGATTATAGATAGTTTTGGTACACATTATTAAAACAAGAAAAACTTTAACAAAATAAAGAAAGATTAATTTGTTTAACAATTAAAATAGCAAGATATGATAAAGAGATTTTATAATTAAAAGAAAGAGAAATACTTTAAACCCCAAATAAACTGCACAAAATAGGGTAAATGATAACCAAGAGTTACAAAAGTGCAAAGGCGGTAAAAGACACGCACAAGAGCCGTTGGGCAATTAAAAAACCCATTATCCAGCAAGTCTGACTAACTACTGAAGAATGGCTAATGTTAAGAGATTATTTTTTGGGACACAAATAAGGGTGTCCCATTTTTGTTATAAATTGTTCCACGTGGAACATAGTTTGGCATGAATTTTGCAATAAGATATTTTGTAAATGATTATTAAAGTTAAAGATTATGAGAAAGACCATTAACGATTACAGAAATTGTCTGGCAAAGGGAGTGAATAACGATATTCTTTCACTTTTGGGTGCAGTTACATATGCAGTAGAAAAGTTTGGTGCTAATTATGGTACCCACAAGGCAATTTACTTTGATAAGGAAACAAGGAGTAAGAACTTCAACTGGAACCATACGATAAATGCCATTAAGGTCTATGACCAAAAGGTTATTCTGTCAGTTTATTGGCAAGGCGATAGTACCGATGGCAGCGAGGGTGTTTACCTTACCGATGCAATAAAAGGAATAAGAATTCCAGCAGAATACAATGACATTGGTGATAGGGTAGTATGCAGACATTCCGACATTAATGTATTGAAAGAAGATGTTGATAAGGCGATAAAGGCACTTGGAGAATATATTTCTCTTGATGCGATTAAGGCGAGAGAGAAAGCAAAGATAAGGGCTGAAAGGGAGAAAGAAATGGAAATGAGGATAAATGGACTTTGCCTTAGCAACAAGGTACATAATGACAGATGGAGTATTGATGAAGAGTATAGAAATGGAAAGAGAGCCGTCTATGCAGTTGTGAAGAGAGATTTTGATAAGTTGTTTAACCTCAAAGATGAAGAACTGAAGACAATTCTTGATAAGGTCTATTGGCAGAACCACAAAGATGATAGGCATTTCATTTGTGGCGTATTCACGAAAGATGAAGATTATAACCTTGAGTATTAACATTGGCACGGAATTTG
>JAEEGL017020089.1_pt1 | contig 140608 bp, 113 predicted proteins | sample 9134231 | NCBI WGS metagenome assembly JAEEGL01 (sample SAMN16246548, study PRJNA631951) | gut metagenome | biome: gut microbiome; feature: rumen; material: fiber-attached | host: Bos | place: Iran: Karaj | collected 2018-10 | reverse complement strand
TCCGCTGTATGTTCGTGCGGACAAAGAGGTTTACCGCTATTTTCTTTCCAAAGGATATGAAATGCTTGATGAGATCGAAGCCTATGACGGCATTCACGGCTTGTTTGTCCACGCCGGGCTTGATGATACGCATTTCGTCCAGGTAGCCTACCATGAGGGGCTTGTGCCTGCGGAAACGTGGCTGAGAGTGCAGGACAGGAAGTCGCACCAGAGCAAGTTCCCGACAAACGGCAAGGCTATGAACTCTTGGCTTGTGGGTATGGTGAAATGTGCCTGCTGTGGCTATGCGATGCACTTCAATCACTGTGCGAACAGAAAAGGTGTGGTGTATCATCGCTTCATCGACTACGGCAAGTTCACGCTGAACGGCTGTCCCACTCCACCCATTCAGTTAAAGCCGAGACAGGTCGAGGACGCTGTGCTGAAAGAAATGCAGAAACGTATCGAACAGCTCAAGATCGCAAAGCGTGAGGACAGCAAGCCCGACACCGAAACGGAGAGTATCAAGACGGAGATCATTCGCATTGACAGTGAGATACAGAAGCTCATGGAAAAGCTCGCTGATGCGGACAGCGTACTCTTTGACTACATTCAGAAGCGTGTGAGCGCCCTGCACGAACAGAAGTCGGAGCTTGATAAAAAAATGCAGACTATGTGCCGTAAGCGTAAAGCAATCGACACAAAGCCTTTGGAAGAACCTATGAAGCAGTGGGATAAACTGACGGTTCAGGAAAAGCACGATGTAGCGGCAACTATGATCGATGTCGTGCTTATATCCGATGAAACAGGTATTGAGGTGAAATTCAGCATTTGAAAAAGTGCGGAATTTCGGTATTTTTTAGTGTTGATAAGGTGATGCGTAGGGCGTGCCGGTTGCAAGGACCGCGCCCTTCCCGTCATTCTGTTTCTGCACCATTCGGATTTTGTCCATCATGTCCTGGCATTTCATCGAACCGCCTCCGCTGATGCCGAGCACATTGCTGATCTTTGTGCGGAGCGGCACATTCTTGAAATTGTGTGCTTCATCCACGAAAATCCGCGTGATGCCGAGCTCGTCAAAGAAGATATCCGCCGCGGGTTCCGTCACCCCGGCAAGAATCTCCTCCACCTGCTTCTCCAGCTTGTCGATCTCGCGCCGCAGCCGGGTGATCGTCCAGCCGGTTTTGGCGTACTGCTCCTTGAGCGCTTCGATGCGCTCCCGCAGCTCGCAGACAACGTAATCCTTCGAGAGGGGAATCAGGCTGAAGCAGCTGTATGCCATGATGATGCCGTCGAAGTCCTCATCGCAGATTCTGCGCAGGACTTCCTGCCGCTTATTCAGCGGGAAGCTCTTCGGCTCGACGCAGAGCACATTGGCGTCCGGGTACATCTCCCGGAAAATCTGTGCCCACTGCCCGACCAGATTGTTCGGCACGACATAGAGATTCTTCTGCGAGAGCCGCATTCTGCGCAGCTCCTGTCCTGCCGCGATCATGACATAGGTTTTGCCCGCGCCGACGTCGTGCGCAAGGAGGGTGTTCGGCGTGAAGATGATGCGAGCGACCGCGTCCTTCTGATAGGGATAGAGCTGCACATCGGGCGACATGCCGGGAAATCCGAGGAACGAGCCGTCGAAGATGCGCCGCCGCACGGAGCTGTAGCGCTCCTCAAAAATCTGCTCGAGGCGCTTTTTCCGGGCAGGGTCCTCCCACACCCACTTCCGGAATTTCCGGATGAGCTTCTGCTGCTTTTCGAGCGCGGCGGCGGTCTCCTCCTCGTTGATGATGCGCTTCTTTCCCGATTTGGTATCGGGCGAATCGATCTCATCGGTGACACAGACAGTTTTCATGTTCAGCGTGCGCTCGAGAATGTGCAGTGCCTCGATGCGCTCCGTGCCGTAGGTGTTGGATACGCGGGCGCTGTGGTAATAGCGCCCCTTCTCCGGGATCTCCCATGTGCCGGTCAGCTCGTCATATAACGTGCGCAGAGCTGGGGTATCCGGATGACAGAACCGCGGCTTTCCGAACACCTCCCTGATGAAGCTGTCGATCACATCGGGCGGCACCCACGGGGACCCGAGTGTGATATAGATATCCTCTGCGGCGACTGCGGGCGGCAGCGCCGATTCGAGTGCTTTGAGGTTGTCCGCAAAATAGCCGTGATAGGTCTCGTTTGCAGCTTTTGCGATCTTCCATTTGCGCATGAGGTTGCCCGAGAGATATTCGTCGGAGAGCTCCCAGCCCTTGTAAAAGCACTCCTCCCATGTCTCGGGATTCTGATAGATCGAGCCTTTCAGCGCGAGAATGACCGTTTTGCAGTCCTGTCCCGTGACCGACGCGATGTATTCGATATCGACCCTGCCGAGCGTGGTCAGGCTGCTGACAAGCGCATCGGAAATGTGCTCGAAGTGTTTGCCCTGTGCGCGTTCATCACCTGCAAAGACATTTTCCCATTCAAGCGGCAGCTCCATCGAGGTGACCTCTTCGATATGTGCCTCATGCGCATGCTGTTCTTCCTCCCGCGCCTTTTGCTCCCGCTGAAGCGCTGCCTGAGACATTTCCTCAAAGCCATGCTTGATTTCCAGAATGATTTCGACAGGGTAATATGAAGACAGCCGAACGAGCTGTTTGATCGCATTTATGATTTCACCGGATGTAGAATCCTTGCTCACGCCAAGCTGCTCCTCGATAAAGCGACGGATGATTTTCTTTTCGTCCATGATACTGCAGCACCTCTCCTTCATTTTCTCCTATTCTAGCATTTCAGATGTTCAGATTTTTATATTCTGCCGATTTTTTTCCCAGAGCAGGTGTTTTATTTGAGAAACTCCGGTGCTGCAAAACGAGCTTCTTTACTCTGCCGGGTTCGGTCAGTCCTCCTTCATGCCTCAGCGGAGCCGTTACCACAGCAAAGCGGAGGAGCACTGCTGCCCCTCCGCTGTCTGATGATTTGTTCACCGGCACCTGATCCGGCTCTGTTGGCGGTACGCCGACCGTCAGACCGCCGCTGCCGGAGCAGTCACAGGTCATGAGCCCGGATTTCATTCCGTGACGAATTCTGAGAAACTGCACTTCTCACTTTTTGCGCATCATTCTGCGATCGGCAGCTCACCGGTCGAGCAGTAGAAGCGCTGATAGCTGGACGGCGTGCAGTGCTTGATTTCCTTGAAAATGCGGTTGAAGGTGGACAGGCTGCTGAACCCGGCGCGCATCGCGACCTCTGTGATCGGAATGGAGGGGTCGAGCAGGAGCATTTCGGCGGCGCGGGTCCTGCGCAGATTGATGTACTGGATATAGGACATGGACTGATACTGGTTGAAGATGCGCGAAAAATGATATTTGCTGTAGCCTGCGATCGCCGCGAGCTTTTCCAGCGTGATCTCGTTCATGTAGTTCTGGTCGATATATTTCAGCACATGCTTGATCGTCTCGCTGTATTTCCGGAGCGTATCGGCAGAGCCCTCGTAGGATTTCTGCTCGAGGTCCAGCTGATATTCGCGCACTGCGACCAGCAGGCTGATCAGATTGATATAGATGCGGATGTCGGAAATGTCAGAATTCTCGTAGTATTCAGAGTAGATATCGAGAATCTGCTTTTTCGCCAGCATGTAAAGATTGCGTTCCTGCTCCGGCTGAATCAGCATCGGGGCGCGGAAAACAGGCATGACCGCATCCAGCGCAGGAACATTCGCAAGAACGGTGTTGTTGCACTGGAAAATGATCCTCCTGCCCTCCTGCGGGGGAAGTGTGTGCAGCTCTCCCGGCGGGATGATCAGGATATCGCGCTCGCGCAGGTGGTATTCGTCCGCGCCGGTGCGGACGTTAAAGCTCCCGACGATCGGCATGATGATCTCCACGGCGTTGTGCCAGTGCGTCGGATAATTCTCGATCTCGTTATTGTCATACAGCATCACGAAACGCTTGTTTTCGTATTCGACGGTTTCAAACTCGCCTGACAGATTCTTGATCATACCGTACCTCCTGAATTGATATCTGAATACTGAAATTTGCGGCTCCGCGCTGAACGGAACAGCATCCTTCTGATATATATTATACTGCAAAGCAAAAAGATTGTAAAGGATTTTCAGTGTTTTTGTAGAAACTGAGCAATGAATCGGCAGAACGGAGCAATTTTTGAGTAGTTATTCCCTTAATCTTGCGATATAATCAAATCAAGGTCGAAAGGAGCCCGCCATGAAAGCAAATTATAGCAAGTTGTTTTATCAGAATTACGGGAACTGCGCCTGTCTGGAAAATGACAGTATTCGGATGATTGTAACACTCGATCTTGGACCGCGGATTATTTCCTTCAGCACCCGGAACGGAAAAAACATTCTGTTTGAGGATGTTGACCGGGAATTCTGCGAGCTGAACAAGGGCTACGGCACATGGTATGCATACGGCGGACACCGGCTCTGGAAAGCTCCCGAGGTGATGCCGGAGACCTACTGCCCCGATCACGGAAAGGTCGAATGCAGCTTTTCGGACGGAATTCTGACGGTGCAGCCGAAGCCGACGCCGTTCGGCAAGCAGTTCAGCCTCGAGATCGAGATGTCTGAGCAGAATTCGGTGCGGATCGTCAACCGCATCACCAATCTGAGCGATCAGCCGCAGCGCTTTGCACCGTGGTCGATCACGAGTCTTTCCGGCGGCGGGACGGAGATCATCCCGATGTGCCGCGCAAAGACCGGGTTTCTTCCCAATCGTGTGATGTCCATCTGGAGCTACACCGATGTGAACGATGAGCGCTTCCGGATGACGAACACTTACGCCGCGCTCCGGCACGATGTCCACGCAGATCATCCGTTCAAGGTCGGCTTCAATGTGACCGACGGCTACGCTGTCTATTTCGCGAACGGGCAGATGTTCCGCAAGTCAGTCACACCGCACCGCGATGTGCGATATCCCGACTTCTGCTGCAATTTTGAGACCTACACCAATCAGCATTTTATCGAATGCGAAACGCTCGGCGAGGAGCGCGACTATGCGCCCGGTGAATCGGCTGTGATCGAGGAAACATGGGAGATCACGGATACCGACATGACCCCGGAGCAGTTCATCGCTACCCTGGCGGAGTGACGCGGCGGATTCGCTGCCAAAAAATCTGAAAGTAAAGGAGGCTGCCGTTTGGAAGCATACAAGGATTCCTCATTGAGCGCGGCGGAACGCGCGAGAGACCTCACTGACCGTCTGGCAACCGAAGAACAGGCAGCACAGCTCATTTTTGATGCGCCGGCGATCGAACGGCTCGGCATTCCGGCTTACAACTGGTGGAACGAGGCACTTCACGGCTCAGCCCGTGCAGGTGTCGCAACGATGTTCCCGCAGGCGATCGCACTTGCTGCTATGTTTGATGACGGTGCCCTGAAGAAGATCGCTGATGTGATTTCCACAGAGATCCGCGCAAAATACAACGAATTCTCAAAGCACGGCGACTACGATATCTATAAAGGACTTTCAATCTGGTCGCCGAATATCAACATTTTCCGCGACCCGCGCTGGGGCAGGGGACAGGAGACCTACGGGGAAGACCCCTTCCTGACCGCCTCGCTCGGCAAGGCGTTTGTCCGCGGGCTGCAGGGCGATGACAAGGAACACCTGAAAACCGCGGCGTGCGCAAAGCATTTCGCCGTGCACAGCGGACCCGAGGCGGGGCGGCATTCCTTTGATGCCAAAGCGACGCCGAAGGACATGGAAGAGACTTACCTGCCGGCATTCCGGGCATTGGTTCAGGAAGCAGGTGTGGAATCCGTGATGGGTGCTTACAACCGCGTGAACGGCGAGGGCGCCTGTGCAAGCAAATTTCTCATGGAGAAGCTGAAGGAATGGGGCTTCGACGGGCATTTCGTTTCCGATTACGGCGCACTGGACGATTTCCACGAGCATCACGGTCTGACCGGGAGCCCGGCGGAAACCTGTGCAAAGGCACTGAAAAGCGGCTGCGATCTCAACGCCGGTTTCACCTATCAGCATTTGATGGAGGCACTGCGGGACGGTCTGATCACTGCTGCGGACATCCGCAAGGCGTGCATTCAGGTGATGCAGACGCGCATCCGGCTGGGCATGCTCGATGCGGAAACGCCCTATGACAGCATCCCGTATTCAGTCGTCGCCTGCGAACAGCATAAGGCGCTCGCACTGGAGGCGGCACGGAAGTCGATGGTCCTGCTGCGGAACAACGGCATTCTGCCGCTGGAACCGGGCAAGTACAGCACGATCGGCGTGATTGGTCCGAACGCGGACAGCCGCACCGCGCTGGAGGGCAACTACTGCGGAACGGCAGACCGTTATATCACGTTCCTCGAGGGCATTCAGGACGCCTTCCCCGGCAGAGTGCTCTATTCGCAGGGCTGCCACCTCTATGAGGACCGTACAAGCGGTCTTGCGAGAGCAAACGACCGCCTTGCAGAAGCCGAGACCGTTGCGGAGCAATCCGATTTGATCATTCTCTGCGTCGGGTTGGATGCCGGGATCGAGGGCGAAGAGGGCGACGCCGGAAACGAGTTCTCCTCGGGCGATAAGATTGACCTGTATCTGCCGCAGTCGCAGCAGCTTCTTGTCAAGAAGGTCATGGAGAAGGGCAAGCCGGTCATCATCGTGACGGCAGCGGGCAGCGCGATCAACACGCTCGCCGACGCCGATGCCGAAATCCATGCGTGGTATCCGGGGCAGTCCGGCGGAAGGGCGCTGGCAGATATCCTGTTCGGCAGGGTCTCTCCCTCGGGCAAGCTGCCGGTCACATTCTATCGCGACAGCAGCCTGCTCCCTGCGTTCACCGATTACAGCATGCATGGCCGCACCTATCGCTACACCCGCGACAATATCCGCTATCCGTTCGGCTACGGGCTGACCTATACAACGACCGTTTGCAGTGATCTCACTGCGGATAAGGAATCTGTCCGTGTGACCGTTGAGAACGTTGGCAGCATGGATTCCGACGAGGTTGTTCAGTTCTACATGCAGGACGACAGCGGTTGCTCTGAACCGTATCCGAAGCTCTGCGGCTTTGTGCGCGTGCATCTCAAAGCGGGCGAGCGGAAGACCGTTTCGGCAGAGATTCCTGCTTCTGCATATGAATCCGTAGACGAAAGCGGTGTGCGGGCGGTCCGCGGAAGGTCTTTCACGATCTTCGCCGGGACCCATCAGCCGGACCCGCTGAGTGAGCAGCTCACCGGCACAAAGGTATTGAGCCGGAGCATAGAAATTGCATCAGAACCGGAGGTATTACAATGAGTGAATTTTTCAGCAGTATCCAGAAGATCCCCTATGAGGGGAAAACCAGCAAAAACCCCTTCGCATTCAAGTATTACAACCCGGACGAGATCATCGACGGCAAGCCGATGCGCGAGCATCTCAAATTCGCGCTGAGCTGGTGGCACACGATGGGCGGCGACGGTACCGACATGTTCGGTGTCGGCACGGCTGACAAGTCCTGGGGCGAGACCGACCCGGCAGCACGCGCAAGGGCAAAGGTCGATGCGGCATTTGAGATTATGGAGAAGCTCTCGATCGACTACTATTGCTTCCATGACCGCGATCTTTCGCCGGAGTATCCGACGCTGGCAGAATCGAACGCAAAGCTCGCAGAGGTGGTCGCCTATCTGGAGCAGAAGCAGAAGGAGACGGGCAAAAAGCTCCTCTGGGGCACCGCAAAGTGCTTCGATCATCCGCGCTATATGCACGGTGCCGGCACTTCCCCCTCTGCTGACGTGTTTGCCTATGCGGCGGCACAGATCAAGGAGGCGATCGACGCGACCGTGCGCCTCGGCGGCATGGGTTATGTCTTCTGGGGCGGCAGAGAAGGCTATGAGACGCTGCTCAACACAGACATGGGTCTGGAGCTCGACAACATGGCAAGACTCATGCGCATGGCAGTCGACTACGGCAGAAGCATCGGCTTCACGGGCGATTTCTACATCGAGCCGAAGCCGAAGGAGCCGACCAAGCATCAGTATGATTTCGACACCGCGACCGTGCTCGGATTCCTGCGGAAATACGGGCTCGACAAGGACTTCAAGATGAATATCGAGGCGAACCACGCGACGCTTGCGATGCACACCTTCCAGCATGAGCTCAATGTTGCACGCACCAACGGCTTCTTCGGCTCGATCGACGCAAATCAGGGCGACACACTGCTTGGCTGGGATACCGACCAGTTCCCGACCAATGTCTACGACACAACGCTTTGCATGCTGGAGGTGCTCAAGGCGGGCGGCTTCACCAACGGCGGTCTGAATTTCGACGCAAAGGCACGCCGCGGCAGCTTCACGCCGGAGGATATCTTCCTCAGCTACATCGCGGGCATGGACAGCTTCGCCCTGGGCTTTTTGGCAGCACGCGCGATCATCGCAGACGGCAGAGTCGATCAGTTCGTCGCCGAGCGCTATGCAAGCTGGAAGACCGGCATCGGCAAGGATATCATCGAGGGCAAAGCCGATCTGCGCTCCCTCAGCGAATACGCGATCGCCAAGGGCGAGGTCACCGATTCGCTGACCAGCGGCAGACAGGAAATGCTCGAATCCATCATCAATAATGTATTGTTCAGTCTGTGAAGAACAGACTGTGCAAATACCCGTTGACCTGACCGGCGGGAAAACCAGAACGAAGTAGTTTTTAAGGAGGATTTCACAATGAACACACTGAAGAAAACGTTGTCTCTGGTCGCTGCACTGGGCATGATGCTCAGCTTCACAGCATGCGGCGATTCCTCGAGCACCGGCAATGCCGGCAGCACAGACAGCAAGGCAGCTGAATCCAAGGCTGAGGAGTCCAAGGCAGACACCGAGGGCAAGACTGCCATTAACGTGTATGCGTTCACCGATGAGGTGCCGAAGATGGTCACGAAGTACCTCGACACCCACCCGGAAGATGCTGCAAAGTACTACATGAATGACACGCAGGTTCCGACCACCGATGGTCTGTATCAGCCGGCACTGGATAAGGCACTGGAAGACAAGGGCGTTGACATGTTCGCGGCTGAGGCTGCATTCGTCCTGAAGTACACCAAGGGCGAGGGCTCCAAGTATGCAGCAGCATACGAGGATCTGGGCATTGACCTCTCCAAGGTCACGAGCGCCGAGATTGCACAGTACACCGTCGATATCGGCACCAATCCGGACGGCAAGCTGGTCGGTCTGGGCTATCAGGCAACCGGCGGCGCGTTCATCTATCGCCGCTCCATCGCGCAGGACGTGTTCGGCACCGACGATCCGGCAACAGTCCAGAAGGAAGTCGGCCCGGGCTGGGTTCAGTTCTTCAAGGCAGCTGAGAAGCTGAAGGCAAAGGGCTACGGCATCGTTTCCGGCGACGGCGACATCTGGCACGCAATCGAGAACAGCTCTCAGTCGGGCTGGGTCGTCGACGACAAGCTCGTCATCGACCCGAAGCGCGAGGAGTTCCTCGATCTCTCCAAGAAACTCATGGACGGCGGCTATCACAACGATACCGAAGACTGGTCTGACAACTGGAAGGCTGACATGGGTGGCAAGGGCGAGAAGGGCATTCTCGGCTTCTTCGGTCCGGCATGGCTCATCAACTACACCATGAGTGAGAACGTCGGCGGCACCAAGGTCGGCGAAGGTACCTACGGCGACTGGGCAGTCTGCGAACCGCCTGTCGGCTTCTTCTGGGGCGGCACCTGGGTGCTCGGCACCAAGGACAGCCAGGTGAAGGACGTTGTCGGCAGAATCATCGAGTGGATCACCCTCGACACCTCTGAGACCGGTCTCCAGTACATGTGGGCAAACGGCACCTTCGATGAGAAGAAGGCAACCAAGGACTGCGTCGCATCCGGCGTCGTCATGAAGAAGTCTGACGGTAAGGTCGACATCCTCGGCGGTCAGAACATGTTTGACGTGTTCATCCCGGCGAACACCTATGCAAACGGTAAGAACCTCACTCCGTACGATGAGGACATCAACAAGCTGTGGCGTGACCAGGTCCGTCAGTACAGCGCAGGTAAGAAGTCCCGCGAAGATGCTCTGAAGGACTTCAAGCAGGCCGTTGCTGACAAGCTCGATATCGCAACTGACTGATCTTCCCGCTGAATCCGGCATAGATTTCCTTTCCGTCGCAGCATAGTCTTTCACCTGAGCACCCGCATTCCGCTTATTCCGCACGCAGAAACCCTTGGCATTATTTCGCTGCACGGAGTGAAGTGCCCCAAAAGGCACTTCGCTCCGGGAGCAGCATAAAAAAGGGGGCTTTTCCTTGGTAAACAAAAGCCAAAGACATCTCAAAGAAATGTCATACGCCAAATACGGCTATCTATTTGCACTTCCGTTCATCATCGCATTCCTGTTATTTACCCTTTACCCGACGATCTATACGATCGTTCTCGCGTTCACCGATGCCCACGGTGTCGGCAACGAGACCAAATTCCTGGAGGAGCCGTTTGGGAATTTCACGAAAATTCTTCATAACCAAACCTTCATCACCTGTGTCAAAAACACTGTTGTCATCTGGATTTTGAATTTTATCCCGCAGATCACACTTGCAATGGTTCTGACTGCGTGGTTTACTGCGCGCCGTGTGACCATCAAGGGACAGGGCTTTTTCAAGGTCATGTTCTATATGCCGAATATCATCACGGCGGCAACCGTTGCACTGCTCTTCAACGCACTGTTCCAGTATCCGAAGAGCCCTGTCAATGAGATTCTGGTGGCACTGCATCTGCGCTCGTCCTATTATAACTTCTTCATCAATAAGACTGCCTCGCGGCTTCTGGTCGCGTTCATTCAGTTCTGGATCTGGTACGGCAACACCATGATCGTCCTGATCTCCGGTGTGCTCGGCATCAGTCCCGATATCTACGAAGCGGCAGATATCGACGGCGCAAGCGGCAGACAGATTTTCTTCCGCATCACACTCCCGAATCTGAAGACCGTTCTGCTGTATACGCTGGTCACGAGCCTGATCGGCGGTCTGAACGTGTTCGATATCCCGAAGCTCCTCAACAAGGGCGGTCCGGATATGGCGACCAGTACAGCCAGCGTCTTCATTTACGACAAGGCGTTTACCGGCAAGCAGCTCTATGCGCAGGCGGCAGCTGCAAGTATCTTCATGTTCATTGTTATTGCGCTCTGCTCGGCATTGTTGTTCTATATCATGCGTGATAAGGACGCGATTGAGCTGGAAAAGCTGAAAAAGCAGGCACGCAAGGAGAAGCTGAAGGGAGGCGGATTCTCATGAGTAAAGTCTCCAGCAGAGGCGGTTCTTTTGCGTTCAAGATCTTTCAGTATTTTGTCTGCATCCTCCTGACGGTGATGAGCCTCTTTCCCTTCGTTGTCATGATCGTCAATGCAACGCGAAGTTCCTCGCAGATTCAGCAGCATTCCATTTCGCTGATCCCGTCGCATTATCTGTTCAGCAATCTGGAATTTCTGAAGACGAAGACCTTCCACCCGCTGATCTCATTCCGCAACTCCGCGATCATCTCTGTCTCTGCGACCGCACTTGCCGTCTATTTTTCCACGCTGACGGCATATTCGATTGTCGCCTATGACTGGAAGGTGAAAAAGGCATTCTTCACTGTCATCATGGCAGTTCTGATGCTTCCCGCAACCGTCTATTCGATCGGCTTCTATCAGTTCATGTACAAGATCGGTCTGAACAACAACTTTGCAGCGCTGATTCTTCCGAGCATTGCTGCTCCTGCGACCGTGTTCTTCATGAGACAGTACATGATCCCTTCGCTGCCGATGGAGATCGTGCAGTCCGCGCGTATCGACGGTGCCGGTGAATTCCGCATCTTCAACCAGATTGTGCTCCCGCTCTGTAAGCCGGCAATGGCAACACAGGCGATCTTCATCTTCGTTTCCCAGTGGAACAACCTCTTCATGCCGATGATCCTCCTTTCCGACAAGGAAAAGTGGACCATGCCGATGATGGTCAGCCAGCTCAGCGGCGACGCCTATAAGACTGAGTATGGCGCAGTTTATCTTGGACTTCTGCTGACCGTTCTCCCGATCTTCGTGGTATACTTCCTCCTCTCAAAGTATATCATTGCGGGTGTCGCGCTCGGCGGTGTCAAGGAATAAGAATTCCTTATAAGTTTCCTCCCCTCTATCCTTTCCTCTCAAGCTGCTGCCCGCCTGAATTGCTGCTTCAGGCGGGCAGTACTTTATGGGGGAATTTCAGGCGGTCATGCTTTATGCCTGACGGTCATTGAGGGTGAATGCACATGAACAAGAAAGCGCAGAGAGCTGATGCCCTCTGCGCTGCTTCACTGTTATGCTGTCTCTTTGTTTTTCAGTCTGCGTTCAGAACAATCGGACACACCTCTCTCTGCTGCAGATCATCTGGGCAATGTATCTGTTCGCAAACGACAAAAGAGGTTGCTCGGCGGTGCAGATTCAGCGAAATCTGAAGGTCAATTACGATACGGCACTGTACCTTCTCCAGCGGCTTCGGAAAGCAATGCGTTCGCGCGACGATCAGTATGTGCTGCAAGCTGTTGTCGAGCTGGACGATACCTATGTCGGCACGGCTACGCGCGGTAAGAAACGAGGGCGCGGTACGGAAAAAGCAAAGGTGATCGTAGCAGTCTCGCAGGATGCAAACGGCAAAGCAGCATACATCAAAATGCAGACCGTTTCCAACCTGAAAGCAGTCACATTCGGAAGGTTTGCAAAGCAATATATCGTTGCCGGCAGCCGCATCGAAAGCGATAATTGCCGTGCTTTGAAGAAGGGTCTCGCCCATAAGTATTTTGTTCACTATCAGACATTTTCTCCGGAGAAGGAGATGCTGACCCATCTGCACACGGCGATATCCAATATGAAAGCAATGCTGAACGCCACGGATGAGATTCTTGATATCGGTTTTGCGGAGGAGATCGGGCTGACCGGGGTCGGTCTTCTGCTGCATGATTTTGGCGCTTCGCAAGGGTGAACCGACAAAACGAAAAGCAGCACCGAGGGTTTGCCCCCGGTGCTGCCTTTTTTTGTTGATGATCAGGACTGATCGGATTCGAGCTTTCTGAGGATGGCTGCAAGGTCCGTGATCGTGACCAGACCGTCGCTGTTCAGATCGGGCTCGTGATTCAGGATTCCTGCGACCTGCTCGTCAGTCAGTGTATTGTCCTCGTTGATAAACCGTGCGAGCAGAACAGCATCCGCGATCGTGACCTCGCCATCGACGTTGAAGTCGCCCTGAATCGGGAGACCGGTTGCTTCAAATTTCGAGAAATCAATATCAGGGTTGCCGGTACCCTTCACCAGCGGCACCTCCGGGCTCCACTCAGTGCCGGAGCTGAGCACGATTCCGCTGTCGTAGTTTTCTGTGAAACCGGTTTTTGATGCGCGCACCGCATTGATTCCGGGAATCGCCTCGAAGGAGAAGTCGCCGGTGGAGGATGCAGTGACAGTCGTGGATGTGCCGAGCAGACGGACGGTCGCGCCGGGCTCTGTCTTTCCGCTGAATGTACCCGTAAAGATCTGCTGATCATAGTTGATCAGAAGCCTTGCGAAGTCGACCGCATAGCCGTCGCCGATCCCTGTTGTCTCGTTGATCACAACGGTCAGCTTTCCGGATGCGATATCCGCAAAGAATCCGGAAGGGATCATCGCGGAAACAATATACGCGGTCGGACCCGTCTGATCGGTATGGTTCAGCAACTCCGCAATAAACGGCGCATCCTTTCCGTTCAGCGTGACGGTGAAATTGCTTTCATGTGTGACTGCCTGGAAATCGTCGATGCAGAGCTGGAGGAGCACGTTTTCGATATCGATGTCAGAGGCATCGTACTCCATCGTAATAGTCAGCGCGCCGTCGCCGTATGCGTTCTCTGTGTCGTCTCCGTCTTTGTATGCAGAATAATTGGAGGAATAACCGTCGTTGCTTTCCCCGTTCCATTTGGAGCCGACATAGATGCGGTCGGTTCCGTCCGGATCGGTCTCGTCCTTCAGCCACGGATAACTGTGCGCATACTGACTTTTTGCAGTGAACGGGTCATAACCGTTATCGGAAACAGCGGATTCATCATTGCATGCGTCAATATCTCCGACGCGCACGACCAGCTCTGCCTCCTCGGTATTTCTGGCGCTCACATATTTCTCATTCCAGTCGCTCTCAGAAACCGCAGGCGCATCGCCGAGGGATTCAAAGGTATAGCCGTATTTCTGTGCAAATGCCTCCGCCGTCGAGCCGGTATAGCCGTTGATCGTGCCGTTGTATTTGTCGTCCCAGTCGTTGGAAACGGAATTGCCGGTGCCGGAGAATTTGCAGCTCGGATTCAGAACCGTCACGGAGGTGAGCCCCGGGACGTTCTGCATTGCGCGGTCCTGAATTTCGGTCACGCTGGCAGGCAGGGTGATCTCTGTCACGTTCTCGTTTGCGAAGAAGGCGCTCGGGCTGATGTATTTCACGCCGTCCGGAACGGTGACTGCGCCCTCTGCCGTTTTGGCGTCGATCAGGCTGCCGGCGGCGACCACGAGCGGATTTTTGGCGCGCTCGGCTTCCAGCCACGGTGTGCTGCTGAACACATCGGGACCGGTGAAGCGGATCAGCGAATCCGGGAAATTGACGGTTTCCAGCTGTTCACAGTTGAAGGCTGCCTGCCCGATCTCCTTGACACTTGCGGGGATTGTGACGGAGGTCAGTGGAGCAGTTGTGCTGCCCTCGACCCCGCTTGCGGAGAATGCGAACGGCGCGATCTTCCAGACACTGTCCGGGATCGTGACATCGCCCGAAGCGGTCTGACCGTCGATCAGGATGCCGTGAACGATCACGAGCGGATTTTCCGCACGCTTTGCCTCGAGCCACGGTGTTCCTCCGAATGCAGGCTCCCAGTACTCGGTCACGGTGGCGGGAATGTCGATCTCCTCCAGCGCAGAGCAGCCGGAGAACACGAGATTGCCGATCGTTGTGAGCCCCTCCGGGAGCGAAATGGATTTCAGCGCTGTGCAGCCTGCGAATGCCGCCTCATGGATCGCGGTCAGCCCCTCCGGCAGATGCACGGTCTCGAGATTGACGCAGTTGAGGAAATTCTGGAAGCCGAACATCGTGATCGATTCCGGAATCGTGACCTCCGTGAGCTTTTCGCAGCCGTAGAATGCCATCTGTCCGATGCCGGTCACGGGCAACCCGTCGATCTCTGCGGGGATTTCCAGCACGGCGGGCAGTTCCTCGGTAAAGCCGGTGATTCGGATCTCGCCGCCCGACACGGTATAGATCATTCCGTTAAAGGTCAGGTCAGGGATACGCTCAAACGGGATGTTGTTCTCATTGGCGTAGACCTCCGCATAGGAATCCCTGTAGCCCACGAGCGTCAGATTCGTGCAGCCGGAGAAGGCGTTCTCGCCGATCGGATAAATGCCCTCGGGCAGCGTGAGCCTTGTCAGCACGGTGCAGTCCTTGAACGCATTCGCGGCGATCTCCGAGACGGGGATTCCGTCGATTTCGGAAGGAATCTCATATTCGCCGGGCAGATCGTCGGTGTAGCCGGTAATGACGATCTCGTCGTCCTCGATTCTGTATTTCAGACCCTCATAGACCGAATCCTCCGGTGCATCGCCGATCGCCTCAAAGGAATACTCGTATTTCTCGGCATATGCCTGCGCGGTGGAGCCTTCATAGCCGCGGATGACGCCGTCAAAGACTTTCTCCCATGTTTCAGAATCAATATAGCCGAATGCCTGACGCGAATCCGGGAATTCACAGTCGGGGTTCAGAATTGTGACTTCGGTCATCGCCTCGCAGGCCCAGAATGCATTATCATCAATACTTATAACACTTGCCGGAAGCGTGATGCCTGTCAAAGCAGTACAGGCGTTGCAAAAGCCTTCTTCGATTTTTGTCACGCCGTCCGGAATGTTGATATGCGTCAGAGCGGTGCATCCGCAGAATGCATAGCCGCCGATGCTTTTCACACTGTTCGGTACCGTCACTCCGGTCAGCGCTTCACAATTGTAAAACGCATAGCTTGCGATGCTCTTGGTGCCATCCGGAATCGTAACATCACCTTCACAGGCTGTTCCGTCAACCAAAATCCCGTTTATTGTCACCATCGCATTCTCATCCTGACGCGCAGCCAGCCACGGCGTAGCGAAAAATGCCCACATGCCGATGCTTGTCACGCTGTCCGGAACGGAGATGTCGCGCAGCTTTATACACTGAGGAAAAGCGTATGATCCGATGTTCGTCACGCCGTCTGCAATGATGACCTTCTTGATATCCGAACGGTACTGATACCACGGCATCGGTCTGCCGAAGGTCAGGTCCCAGTCGGGCATGGCGCCCTCGCCGGAGATTGTCAGAATGCCGAATACCGGGTCATATTCCCATGTGAGGGAATCGCCGCAGTCGCCGGTGATCATTTCATAGTCGAGTGCTTCAAAGGGGATATTCTCCTCCTCTGCGTAGGTTTCCGGGTACGTGCCCGCATAGCCCCTGATCGTCAGGTTGGAGCAGCCGTAGAATGTTCCGGGGCTGATGACCGTGACATCGGCAGGGATCGTGACGGATTCCAGTGCTTCACAGTTGAAGCACACCATCGCGCCGATCTCAGTCAAGCCCTGCGGAAGTGTGAGGGAGGTCAAGCCGCAGCCGAGGAATGCCGAGTCACCGAGGTATTCCACGCCTTTCTCAATGACGGCTGTGTCAAATTCCAGTTCCTTGAAGGGCGAAGGCACTGTGGTGTCATAATCCGCCATTTTGCCGTTGCCGCAGATTCGCAGTTTGCCGGAATCGTTCAGAACCCAGATCACACTCTTGCCGCAGGAACCGGTTGCTTTCATGGTGTCAAACGTGATCGAATTCTCATTCGCATAGGTCTCAGCCGCAGACCCCTTAGCGCCGTATACCGTCACATTTTGGCTTCCGCTAAACACATCCTCGCCGATCTCCGTGACGCTCTCGGGCAGGATCACGGCAGACAGGCTATGGCAGTCCTCAAACGCACGCTTCTCAATGCTTGTGACGCCCTCCGGTACGGTGACAGAGAGCAGGCTGTAGCATTCGCGGAATGCAGACTCAGGGATGCTTGTGATGCCGCCCGGCAGGGTGACAGCGGTCAGACCGGTGCAGGTCTGGAATGCGCCGATACCGATGCTCGTCACGCTGTCAGGAATGACGACTGATTTCAGATTACTGTTGTTAAAAAACGCTCTTTCGCCGATGCTTGTCACACTGTCCGCAATGGAGACAGCGCTGAAATGCCCGTTGTCACAGAACGCATATGCGCCGATGCTCGTCACGCCGTCCGCGATAACGAGCCTGGAGAAATCCAGATCGGAAAACGGACTGTCCCAGTTATAATCGGTCATCGCGCCCTTGCCGGAGACCGTCAGCGTGCCGGTTGCCGGGTCGAGCTCCCATGTCACCTGATCGCCGCAGGAGCCGGTTTCAGGCTCACCCGCGCCGGCTGCCTCGTAGGCGATGCTGTTCTGCTTGGCATAGCTGTGTGCAAAAGAGCCCGCGCTGCACTTGATCGTCACATTGTCGCAGCCCACAAACGCATTTGCATCGATTTCCGTCACGCTGTCCGGGATCGTGATCTCGGTCAGGGCGGTGCAGTTGCGGAATGTGTTCGCGCTGATGCTTGTCACGCCGTCCGGGATTGTGACCGCAGTCAGCGCCGTGCAGCCGTCAAACGCACCTACGCCGATGTCCGTCAGGCTGTCCGGCAGCACAATACCGGTCAGAGCCTGACAGAAGCCGAAGCCGCAGATTCCGATGCTTGTCACGCTCTCCGGCAGTGAGACGTCCGTCAGCTCTCTGCAGCAGGAAAACGCAAAATCGCTGATATTCGTGATGCCGTCTGAGATCACCAGCTTTTTAAAGCCGCTGATATCAAAAAACGGGACTGCTGCCAGCTGATAGCCGTCATACATCTCGCCCTCGCCCGAAAGCGTCAGCGTGCCGGTTTTCTCGTTGAATTTTCTTGTGAAGCCGTATCCGCCGTTGTTGAATGCTTCCAAGTCGTCCTCGGCGCTTGCCGTCAGGACGGACACCGGCATGACCGCCGGCATCAGCGGCACATTCGCAAGCAGGACGCCCGCAGCCGTCAGCAGAGAGACAATTCGTTTGCGTTTCATCATGACTACCTCTTTTCCTCGTAACAATACTTCAGCTGTAATTGAACAGGTTTCCCAAAAGAATGCGCAGATACAGGCGGTTTCTGTGCATCATATCATCATTGTAGCACAACAGCGCAGTTTTGTCAATGCTCTTTCGCAAAGTGGCAAAAAAACTGAAATTCGCCAGATCGTGAAATATCCGGGTTGTGCTCCGATCATGATGCAAGTGCTTCAAAGGTGCGTCCGTATTTCTGCGCAAAGGCTTCTGCCGTCGAGCCGGTGCAGCCGTGAATCACTGCGCTGTCCGGGATGGTCCGTTCGTCATCGTAGATCGCGCAGTCCGGGTTCATGACCGTCATGTCAGTCAGACCGGTACACGTATGGAATGCCAGCCAGCCGATGCTCTCCGTGCTTTCCGGTATGACAACGGAAGTCAATCCGGTGCAGGAATAAAATGCATTGCTGCCGATGCTTGTCACGCGCTCCGGGATCGTGATCTCCGTCAGCGCGGTGCAGTCTGAGAAAGCATCCTGCCCGATGCTTGTGACGCTGTCCGGAATGGTGATATCAGTCAGTGCGGAGCAATCGGAGAAGATTCCCCATTCTATGCTTGTGATGTGATTGGGGAGCACAACAGAGGTCAGCGATTTGCAGTAATTGAAGGCATGGCCGCTGATTTCGGTGACACTGTCCGGGATCGTGATCTCCGTCAGGCTCTCGCATTTATAAAACGCATGAGAGCCGATGCTTGTCACGCTGTCCGGGATCGTGATCTCCGGCAGTCTGGTGCAGTTATAGAATGCCATTTTGCCGATCTCCGTGACGCTGTCCGGGATCTTGACGCCGGTCAGGTTGGAGCAATACTCAAATGCATTGTCGCCGATGCGCCTGACACCGTCCGGGATCTTCACAGTGCCGATGCTGTTCTGTCCGTCGATCAGGATACCGTTGACAACGACCATTGAGGTGTGCATCTTCTGCAGATACATCCACTGTGTGCTCCGAAATGCATTTCCGCCGAAGCTGGTCACACTCTCCGGGATCGTGACCTCGGTCAGCGCGGAGCAGTTCGCAAATGCGTAATCTCCGATGCTTGTCACGCTGTCGGGAACGGTGATCTCGGTCAGCCCGGTACATTTGTTGAACGCACTGCTGCCGATGACCGGAATGCCCTCCGAAAGCGTGACCGCGGTCAGACCGCTGCAGCTATAGAACACGCCGAAGCCCATGCTGCGCACGCTGCCCGGAACCGTGATCTCCGTCAGACCGGTGCAGTTTTCAAATGCGCAGTCGCCGATGTCTGTGACAGTTTCGGAAACGGTGATGCCGGTCAGCTCCTCGCAGCCGTAAAATGCGTACGGAGCGACAGTCGTGATACCGTCCGGGATCGAGACCTCGCCGGAGCAGCTTTTGCCGTCAAGCACAATTTGATTGACAATGACCAGCGGGTCTTCCTCCCGTCTGGAGGCAAGCCACGGCGTATCGGTAAATGCGTTTTCACCGATGCCTGTCACGCTGTCCGGGAACGTGATATCCGCGAGCGCAGTGCAGCCGTAAAATGCATCCACGCCGATGCCGGTCACGCCTCCCGGAATGGTGATCTCAGTGAGCTTGGAGCAATCCTGAAAGGCATAATCGCCGATGTAGGTAATGCCGTCCGGCAGGCTGACAGCCTTGATCTGTCTCTTGTAATCATGCCACGGTGTTTCGTATAACAGATAATCAGCGGCATGCAGCATATCGCCAGCGCCGGAGATCGTCAGTGTGCCCTCGCTGTCGAGCGTCCATGTGAGGTTGTCGCCCTGCTCGCCGAAGTCTCCCGATGCGATCACCTTCGGTTCGGATTCGGATGCCAGCCATCTGAGCAGCGCCGCAACATCAAGCACGGTCACGATTCCGTCGCCGTCATAATCGGGCTCTGCATCCAGAATGCCGCTGATCTGCGCATCTGTCAGTGCCGCCTCCTCGCCGACAAACCGCGCCAGCAGCACTGCATCCGCGACCGTGACCTTGCCGTCGCCGGTAAAGTCGCCCTTGATCTGCTGCGGCACATAGCTGCCGATCTCAAACGGAATGCTGTGCTCTTTCGCGTAGGTCTCCGCATAGGACCCGGCACTGCCCCTGATCGTCAGGTTTTCGCAGTTTGCGAAGGCTGCCTGTTCGATTTCCGTGACACTGTCCGGGATGATGACAGAGGTCAGATTCTCATTGTATGCAAACGCTTCGACCCCGATGCTCGTCACGCTGTCCGGAAGGGTCACGGAGGTCAGGTTAGAGCAGCCGTAAAACAGCTCGACGGCAATGTTGGTCACACCCTCCTCGATGACAACCCTCTTGATCTCCGATTTGCGGCGAAAGGCAGCATCATCGTAGTAAGGGCTCATTGCACCGCTGCCGCTGATCGTCAGCGTGCCTTCCGCATCCAGCGTCCATGTCAGCTCCTTGAATTCTCCGAGGTTTCCGCTTTCCGTCACCTCCGCCGCACAGGCGGTCACGGCGGCTTCCGGCAGCAGCGGCACATTCGCGAGCAGCATGCCCGCAGCCGTCAGCCATGAGACGATTCGTTTCAGTTTCATAGTTTATACCTCTTTTCGCAAAATGATGTTGCTGCATTCTGATTGAAATAGAGCAAGATTCCCAAAAGCACATGCGGAAATCCGCACTTTCTGTGCATGATACTATAATTTTAGCACAAAGGTCGGCTTTTGTCAATGCTCTTTCCGGAACTGTCAAATCTAAAATAATTCGCCAAAATGTGAAATTCTCTTGCGGAATCACCGGGTCTGTGGTATACTGTACGGGAGGAGCGTGATACTATGACGATCGCTGAAACGCTGGAATACTACCTGAATCTGCTGGGCTGCAGCGCACAGGAGCTGTCTGAGGCATCTGCCGTCTCGCCCGCAACCGTCAGCCGTTACTGCTCCGGCGCGCATTCGCCGAAGCCCGGAAACAAAAGCATTGAGAAGATCGCGAAGGGGATCGCGGAATTATCCCGCAGACAGGACCTCAGGCTGTCTGAGGAAGCCGTGCTGCACGAACTGCAGGAGAGCTGCCGTCTCCCGGCGGATATCGGCAGCCTGCTTGCCGCAAATTTCAATATTCTGGTCAACCGGCTGAATATCAGCCTGACCGCGCTTTCGGAGTTCTCCAATTTTCATTTGTCCTATCTCTACAGAATCCGAAACGGGGAGCGAAAGCCCCATAAAACCGACAATCTGCGGGACAGCATCTGCAAATTTGTCGCGCGGTATCACAACAGCGACACGGAAAAGACGATCCTTTCGCGCCTGACCGGCAAAGAGATTACCGATGACCGGCAGCTTTACGACGCGCTCAGCGAGTGGCTCTACACAGACCATTCCGGCGAAATGAAGACAGATTCGGCGGAGCAGTTTCTGACGAATCTGGACAACTTCGATCTCGCGGAATACATCCGTGCGATCTCCTTCGGCTCTGCGGAGGTGCCTGCCGGTCTGCCGGACATGCCTGCTGCACAGCGGTATTACGGCATAGCGGCATTCAAGCAGGCGGAGCTCGATTTTCTGACCGCCGTGCTGCATTCCGATACGACACAGCCGGTGAAGATGTGCTCGGATATGCCGATCAGCGATATGGCAGTCGATCTGGATTTCGGCAGAAAATGGATGAACGGACTTGCAATGCTGATGAAAAAGGGGATTCGGCTGGAGGTCATTCACGACCTTGACCGCCCCTTTGAGGAAATGATGTACGGGCTGGAGAGCTGGATCCCGCTGTATATGACCGGGCAGGTCAGCCCCTATTATTTCAGAGCCGTGCACAACGGCATTTACCGGCATCTGCTGTATTCGGCGGAGCATTCAGCGCTGCGTGCGGAATGTCTGACCGGCTTTCACGGGGACGGCATGTACGAGCTTGTGACCGATGCGCAGGATGTTGCCTACTGCCGGAAGCGTGCAAAGGAGCTGTTCCGGAAGGCTGCGCCGCTTATGGATATCTACCGCGAGGATTCCGCTGCTGCTTTCCGCAAATTCGAGGACAGAGAAAGCGAGCACAGCGGTTCGCGGCGGCGGCTGCTCTCCGTTCCGCCGGTGTTTACGCTCTCGGACGGTCTGCTGCAAAGCATCATGGAGCGGAGCGCAGTGCCGGCGGTCAGGCAATTACAGATCAGGCAGTATGTAAACCGCCAGCGCATCAACACAGAAAAGATTCTGCAGCACAGCCCGATCACAGATGAGCTGCCGGAGCTGACAGAGGCGGAATTCGGGCAATATCCGCTGTCGCTGCCGCTTGCGGGAATGTTCTGCCCGGACGAGCTCCGGTACACCTATGCGGAATATCAGGCGCATCTGAAGCTGACACATGAATTTGAGCGGACGCATACCGGCTATTCACTGGTTTGTTCGCCGCGCGCCGCATTCCGCAATATTCAGATCAGTATTCTGCTGGGCGGCTATGTGCTCATCACCAAAACAAAGCACCCGATGATCCAGTTTGTCATCCGGCACAGGAGTCTCTGTGCTGCCATCGAAAATTTTGAAGTGACTATACCGGAATCTGCACCCGATCAAAAGGAGGATGTATCATGAAACAGCAAAGACTGCTTTCCCTGCTGACAGCCGCCTGCGTGCTGCTCTCCGGTGTGCCGCTTGTGCCGGAGCTGCTGTCTGAGACCGCGCTGACAGCCTGCGCCGCGGACGAAGGTCTCTTCGGTCAGAATCTGTACTATACACTCGATGATGACGGCACGCTGACGATCACCGGCACGGGCGCGATGCGGGATTATGAATACTTCATCGGGAGCCCGTTCAGAGAGAAAGCGGATATCACCCGTGTCGTCATTGCGGAGGGCGTGACGAATATCGGCGATTTTATGTTCTTCGGAGACAAAAACCTGACCTCCGTCACGATTCCGTCCACCGTGACAAGCATCGGAGACTACGCGTTTTACCAGTGCGGGAGCCTGACCGAGATCAACATTCCCGATTCGGTGACCGCAATCGGCTCATTCGCGTTCTGGGGCTGTGAAAGCCTTTCTGCAATCAACATTCCGGACGGCGTGCCAGCCATTGAGGAATATTCCTTTTATCAGTGCACAGGTCTGACTTCTGTCAGCATTCCCGACAGTGTGACAGGCATCGGAGAAAGCGCGTTTGAAGAATGCCGGAGCATGACCTCTGTCAGCATTCCGGACGGTGTGACCGTGATCGGCAAGGGCGCATTTGACGGATGCAGGGGACTGACCGCTGTTCAGATTCCCGACAGCGTGACAGCGATCGGTGAAAATGCGTTCAGAGGATGCAGCAGCCTGACGGAAATCTCAATTCCGGACAGTGTGACAAGCATCGGCGGCAATGCGTTTTCCGGTACGCCGTGGATGCAGGATATCAAAACAAAAGGAGAGCCCCTGATCGTCAATCATATCCTGCTCAGCGGATATGACTGCGAGGGCGATCTGGTGATTCCGGACGGCGTGACATGCATCGGTGAGCTCGCTTTTTACAGCAATGAGAAGCTGACCTCCGTCACCTTTCCTGACACTGTGACAAGCATCTGCCGCTCTGCATTCAACAGCTGCACCGGTCTGCAAGAGATCATCCTGCCGGACGGTCTGAAAACGATCGGTGATTACGCATTCAGACAAGCCTATCATCTGAGCAGAATATCCGTACCGGAGGGCTTGAAAGAAATCGGAAGGGAAGCATTTTACTCGACAGCTCTGACTGCATTTACCGTTCCGGGCAGCGTGGAGCATATCGGCGAGCTTGCATTTTACCAATGCAGCAAGCTGACGCAGCTCACCTTGTCAGACGGCGTGAAAAGCATCGGAGAGCGTGCATTTTATGACTGCACTGCACTGACCGATTTCACGATTCCGGAGAGCATGGAGACCGTCGGCGAGAATGCTTTTCACGGCTGCAACGGTCTGACCGCTCTCACATTCCCGAAGGACATGACCGAGATCGGCAACTGTGCATTTTATGCCTGCAAGGGTCTGCGCGAGGTCAAAATATCGGGCAGCACGGTCCGGATCGGAGAGGATGCATTCTGCAGCTGCTCCGAGCTGACTGACATCTCGATCCCGGAAGGTCTGACGAGCATCGGAGGCGATGCTTTTTCCGGTACAGCGTGGCAGCATGAAACAATGGGAGACAGTCCGTACTGCATCATAAACGGCGTTCTGATCGGCACGGACTCCAATGAGCTGGATTCCGGCGGAATTGTTGCAGAGATACCGGAGGGCGTGACCGCCATCGGCGACGGTGTCTTTCATAATTACAGCTTTTTGCAGGAGGTTCACCTGCCGTCCACCCTGAAGATCATCGGCAACGGCGCATTTGAAGACTTCCGCCTGCTGTCTGAGATCATCATTCCTGACGGCGTCACGACCATCGGCGACAATGCGTTCAGATTATGCGAAAATCTGCGCTCCGTCACGATTCCCGACAGCGTGACAAGCATCGGCGAGGGGGCGTTTGACGAAACCCCGTGGAAAAACAATTCCGCAGGTCAAAACATATTTGAGATCGAAGACGGCGTTCTGATTCACGCGGAGTGCAAGGACGATGTGATCATTCCGGACGGCGTGACGGCGATTGGTGATCATGCGTTTTCCGGCAACACCTTTTCACTGAGCACGGTCACCATTCCGTTCGGCGTGACAAGCATCGGGGAATCCGCATTTTATGACTGTCGTACACTGCATGAGGTGACCATACCGGACAGCGTGACATTCATCGGCAACAACGCATTTCAGGACTGCAAAGGTCTGCGCAGCATCACGATCCCGAACAGCGTCACAACGATCGGTACCTCAGCTTTCGCAAACTGCGACAACATCCGCACGTTTGATATTCCCGAGAGCGTGACATACATCGGCAAAAACGCATTCGGTGTAAATGAACTGGAGAGAATTCGGGTTTCGCCGGACAACCCCGCCTTCAGCAGCATCGACGGCATTTTGTTCAATAAGGACTGCACGGAGCTCATCCGGTTCCCGACCATGAAGACCGGGACCTACCGGATCCCGGACACCGTGACAAAGATCGGCAATTATGCGTTTAACGGCTGCCAATATCTGGAGCATATCGTGATCCCGGACAGTGTGACCTGCATCGGGAACGGCGCCTTCTGCGGATGCGAATCCCTGATCTCTCTGGATTTACCTGACAGTGTCACATATATCGGCGCAAACGCATTCTCCGGCTGCAGCTTTCTGACGGAGATCAGCATCCCGGACGGCATTACCAATCAGAAGCTGGACGGATGGTTCAGCGGCTGCACAAGATTAACAACCGTACATATCCCGGACAGCGTCACCAAAATCGTCAACGCCGCATTCTCCCGCTGCGAGTTTCTGACCTCCATAACGATCCCGGACGGCGTGACAGAGATCGGCAACGGCGCCTTCGACGGGTGCAAGAGCCTGCGTGCGGTTCACATCCCGGAGCATGTGACAAGCATCGGCTACAGTGCCTTCGGTGACTGCGATGCGCTGACCTATGTCAATATCCCGGAGAGCGTCACATTCATGGACGATTATGCATTTGCGTGGTGCTCTGAGCTGTGCAAAGTGACCGTTCGCGGCAATCTGACAAGCTTCGGTCATCAGGCATTCTACGGCTGCCCGAATCTGACGGAGATCATCATCCCGGAAAGTGTCACCGAGATTGACAATACTGCGTTTTCCCATACGGAAAGCCTGACGATCATGGGCTTTGCAGGCTCCTATGCGGAATCCTTTGCTCAGAGCTACAATATCAATTTTGTCGCGATCACGGAGATACCCGAGGAAACGACAACGGTCACGACAACAACAGAAACGACTACTGCCACGACAACGACTGAGATCACAACGACGACTGTGATCACAACGACGACGACAACGACGGTCCCGCCCGGCAACCGCAATGCGTTCAGGACCATTGAGGCGGAAAGCGCCGATGAGCTCTCAGGCATGCTGGCGGAGGAGCAGTCTGACAGCATCATCTGCATCGGGTATATTCAGGACGGCAGCTATGCGGTCTACAAAAATGTTGATTTCGGCAGCGGCGCTGTGAAGTGCATGCTGCTGACGGCGGGCCCGTTTGTCGGAACGGTCGAGCTGCATCTGGACAGCGCAGACGGCATTCTGCTCGGCAGTCAGGTCTGCGAGCCGACCGGCGACTGGATGAAATACCGGCAGCTTGAGACTGCGATCACACCGGTTGACGGCGTACACGATCTCTGCCTGCTGTTCAGGGGCGAAAGCGAATACATCATGAATGTGGATTCGTTTGTCTTTGTGCGGGCAGAGGGCAGCATTCTCTTCGGCGACGTGAATCAGGACGGCGAAGTATCCGTTGCAGATGCCGTGCTGCTTTGCAAATACATTACGGAAACAGAAGGCACTGCAATCACAGAGGACGGTCTCACAGCAGCCGACATGGATGAGGATGATCTGCTGACGGTCACGGACGCAAAGCTGATTCTGAAGCTGCTGGTGCCGCCTGCACCGCCGGCTGAGCCGTTGAAGGGCGATGTGAACTCGGACGGAACACTTTCAACGGAAGACGCGAAGTTGATTCGCGCGTGCATCAAGGCATTATCTGATGGCGGGGAGATCACGCTCACGGATGAACAGCTGGAGCTTGCCGATGTCAACGGGGACGGTCAGATCGATGAGAAGGATGCTTCTCTGCTGGAGAAGCTGATTTCCGGTGAATCTGCCTGAGCGCGCAATACACGCAAAAGCGACGCTGATATATTGATTTCTCCGGAAAAATGTGGTATACTGAATACAGCGCGGCAGATTTGCCGCAAAACTCTGTGGAGGGGAATCATATGCAAGCAAAACGCCTGACCGCCCTGCTGCTGGCAGCGGCAGTGATCTGCTCTGCACTGCCGCTGACGGCATCGGCAGAGGCGAACCCGCATACGGCGGACTATGAGAGCGTCGAGTGTAATTTTGCCAGGCTCCTGCAATATTCGCTGTATTTCTACGATGCCAATATGTGCGGCACCGAAGTCACCGAGCAGAGCCTGCTCCCGTGGCGCGGGGACTGCCATGTCTATGACGCCGCCGTTCCGCTCCGTCCTGCGGATGAGGACGGCGTCGGGACCAATCTGTCGGAGGCGTTCATCAAAGCGAACAAAGCGGTGCTTGACCCCGACGGCGACGGCACGGTCGATGTCTCCGGCGGGTTTCACGATGCAGGTGACCATGTGAAGTTCGGTCTGCCCGAGGCTTATGCGGCTTCGATCGTTGCATGGGGCTATTATGAATTCCGGGAAGCCTACGAGGCGATCGGGGAGGCGGAGCACACCGAGACGATCTGCCGCCATTTCTGCGACTATTTCATGCGCGCGACCTTCCGCGACAAAAGCGGCGACGTGATCGCGTTCTGCTATCAGGTCGGCGACGGCAGTGTGGATCATCTCTACTGGCAGTCGCCTGAGATCGATGCGATGGCGCGTCCGGCGTTCTTCGCGACCGCCGATCTGCCGACAACGGACGATGTCTCAGAAGCAGCTGCCGCACTGGCGATCAACTACTGCATTTTCAAGGAGAGCGACGCGGAATACGCAGCGCAGTGTCTGGATTATGCAAAGGCACTGTTTGCATTTGCGGAGAAGAATGAGAAAAAGGTCGGTGCCGGCGGAGACGGTCCGATGAGCTTTTACACCTCGAGCAAGTGGGAGGACGACTACAGCTTTGCGGGCGCATGGCTCTATCTGATCACGCAGGATCACAGCTATCTGGACGCATTTTTGCCCTATGTGGACTACTATGCGCCGCCGGGCTATGTGCTCTGCTGGAATGACATGTGGAACGGCGTCTCCATTCTGCTCGGGCGGATTCAGGATCAGTATCCGGCGGTCTGTGAGGAATGCAGAGTCGCGATCGGGCGCGGCGAATACGAGGTGCTCGATTTCTGGTATATGGAGGCAAAGGCGATCAATGCGCGCATCGACGGCGAGGTCGGCATGATCACGCCCGCGGGATATCTCTGGATGGATGAATGGGGCTCCGCCAGATATAACACCGCAGCACAGTTCTGCGCGCTGGTCTATGACAAGTATCAGAAGGGCAAGGATGTTTACCAGCCGGAGCACAGCGATTATTATTTCTCGGAGTGGGCGCTCGGGCAGATGGAGTATCTCCTCGGCGACAATCCGCTCAACCGCTGCTATGTCGTCGGGTATGCCGAGAATTCCGCGAAATTTCCGCATCACCGTGCAGCCTCCGGTCTGACGAAGTGTGAGGACACCGCAGAGCAGAAGCATGTGCTCTGGGGCGCGCTGGTCGGCGGTCCGGGCAATGACGATCTGCACAACGACACGACCGCGGACTGGGTCTACAATGAGGTCACGATCGACTACAATGCGGCGTTTGTCGGTGCGGCTGCCGGGCTGTATCTCCGCTACGGCGATGACAGAATGCAGCCGACCCCGGATTTCCCGCCGGCGGAAAAGCAGTCCGACGAGGAGCTGTTTTCCGGCAGCGGCTTCTGGGTCTCGGGCTACTGCGCTGAGGCGCCTGAATCGACCGGCGCGGGCACGACCAAGCTGACGATGTTTGTCAACACCGATTCGCTGGAGCCGCACACCGATCTGTCGGTGCGGTATTATTTCAGCATTGCGGAATTTGAAAACAACGACGGCATTCCGGGGAGCTTTGTGCTGCAGGTGCCCTACGATCAGGTGCAGACGGAGGTCAGCGGGAAGGCGGCGGTCGTCTCAAAGCCCGTGCAGTATCAGGACGATATATATTATGTTGAGGTCGCGTGGCCCGATTACGCGATCGCCAATTCCAACAAGAAGGTACAGCTCATTCTCGGGATGTTCTACGGCGATAACTGGGACCCGGAGAACGACTGGAGCCACAAGGGGATGAAGGTGCTCGGCGAGGAATATGACAATATCACCGGCGGTGTGGAGCTTGCGGAAAAATGCCCGAATATCTGTGTGTATGCGGACGGAAAACTCGTCGGCGGCACGGAGCCGGACGGCACGCAGCCCTCGGTGACCTATTCGATGTCGCATCTGGTGCGGCTGATGAAATATCTGCTCAATATTCAGCCGTTCGATTCGGAGGAGACTGCCATGCGCTTCGATTTCAGCGGCGACGGCACGGTCAATGCAAAGGACGCGACGGTACTCAAGCGGATGCTCCTGCAGCAGTGAACAGCCTTCACACGGATCACTCCATACACGGAACGGCTGCCGTTGCGCGAATCATGAAAAGGGGGAGCTTCGGGCTCCTCCTTTTTGTGCGTGCAGATCATTCGCGATATCGTGCATGCTTGATTTTCAGCGTATCCTGTGGTATAATGGAACAAACATCCTCGCAGAAGGGAACGTGAACGATATGCGCAAATTCAGGATTTTCGCGGTATTATCGGCAGCAATGCTCGCGCTGATGCCGACGGACAGCACAGCCCTTGCACTTTACAGCGAAGCGGCAGCGCGCGCAAATGTGTCGGCTGCGGTGAATGCCGTGGTGGATTCCGGGTATTGCGGCACGCAGCTGCAGTGGTGGCTCGAGAGTGACGGCACACTGACGATCTCCGGCAACGACGACATGACATCTGCACCGTGGGGCAAATATACCGGCTACCGCGCAAAGGACGACGATACACCGCTGCCGGATACCGTTATCCGCAAGGTCATTGTCGACAAGGACGTGAAATCGCTCTGCACCGGCGCCTTCCAGCGCTGTGTCTATCTGACGGACGTCAAAATCAACAGCACCGTGCTGGAGGCGCTTCCTTCCCAGTGCTTTATGGGCTGCTCCGCGCTGACCGCAGTCTCGCTGCCAAATCAGATCAAAAAGTTCGGTCTCTCGGCGTTCTGGAAGTGCTCCGCGCTGACCGGCATCACACTGCCGGAATCTCTGACGACCTGCGATGACAGCATCTTTTCGGAATGCTATGCGCTGAAAAGCATCACACTGCCTGCCGGACTGACCGCTGTCAGCGGCGTGATGTTCGCTGACTGTACCGCGCTGAAAAGCGTTACGCTGCAGGAGGGCTTGCAGGAGATCCAATCGCGCGCGTTTTACGGCTGTATCTCGCTGAGCTCGGTCTCGATCCCAGACAGCGTCAACGACGTCGCACAGGACGCCTTTCTCGGCGCCCAATGCGTCAGTGTCACCGACGGCGTACAGTACGCGGGCAAATGGGCGATCGCACTGGGCGACCTGCCGAGCCGCGACGAAAACGGTGACTGGCAGACGTCCGAGGGCGGCTCGCTCACGAGCTGGAGCATTCCGGCGGGGACAAAGGGCATCGCAGGCGGACTGCTCAATTCGCACAAGGAGCTGACTTCGGTCACCATGCCCGATTCGCTCATCGCGATCGGCGCCGATGCGTTCAGAGGGACTGGCATCACGTCGCTGTCGCTGCCGTCGGGGCTGCGCATCATCGGCGACCGGGCATTCAAATTCTGCATCAGCCTGTCGTCTGTCCGGTTCCCGTCGGGGCTGCAGGAGATCGGCGCAGAGGCATTTTCCAACTGCAACCGGCTGAAGTCGATCACGCTGCCTGCGGAAATACAGCGCATCGGCAGTCAGGCATTCTACGACTGCACCGCGCTCACAGACATCCGCGCGAACTGCTATGACTGTACCGTGCCGACCGCCTCGAAGGATTGCATCTTCGGGTTCAGCACGGAATCGGAGCTCGAGCGCACGGTCACCTGCTACGACACCTTCACATGGCTGGTCAATTTCGCATCGAAAACCAAGCATTACACGCTCGAGCTGCTGACGCCCGGTGCCTACGGCTGGAGCTATGACAGCGACAGCAGACGCCTGACCGTCACGGACGCAGGCGCCGATCCCGCGGGCTGGCGCGATCTCTGCGGGCAGATCCGATATCTCACGGTCGCGGACGGCGTCACGGTGATCCCCGCGGAGATGTTCCGCGGCTGCACGGCGCTCACGTCGGTCACGCTGCCGCGCAGTCTGGAGCGAATCGGGGACTATGCCTTTGCCGACTGCACATCTTTGCTCGGGCTGTGTGTGTACGGTCACAGCATCCAATCGATCGGGACAGGGGCATTCTCGGGCTGCACGGCACTGCAGCGCTTCTATTTTGAGAATCCGATCTGCGAGATCGCCGATTCGCCGGACACGATCCCCGGCGGAATCATCGAATGCTTTGAAAACAGCACCGCGCAAGCCTATGCGGAGAAATACGGGCTGGAAGCAGATACGAAATACGGCATTCTCTATGCATGCGGCGAAAATGTCTGGTGCACCGGCGAGGACGATAAGCTGTATGAGCTCTGGACGACCGGCAGCTTTACGGAGCTCGTGATCCCCGAGGGCGTCACCGAGCTGCTGAGCGGTCTGTTCAAGGACTGCGATACGCTCGAGCGGGTCACGCTGCCCGACAGCCTCGTCATCATTGGGCAGGGTACGTTTCAGAACTGCAAGGCGCTGGAGCGCATCAATATCCCTGCGGGCGTGAAAACGATTCCGAAATACGCCTTTACGCATTGCTATGCGCTGGATGAGATCGATCTGCCCGAAACAGTCGAGACGGTGGAGACTGATTCCCTTCCGGGGTGCACCGGGTTGACCGTGACCGTCCGGAATTTCGACTGTGTCCTCAACGACTCCATTGACAGGACATCCACGGTGCGCGGCTTCGTCAACTCGACCGCAGATGCTTGGGCAAAGAAATACGGTGCATCATTTGTGCCCTTTGAATCGGCATTCATTCTGCAATCCGGCGATATTTCCGTATACGACAGCTATGTGTCATATACGCTCTATAACGACGGCAGGCTGATCATCAGCGGCAACGGAGGCATGAGCGGCTTTCGCTGGGACGGCGTTCCGTGGATCGATTACCGCAGCATCATCACATCGGTGACGGTCTCTCAGGGCGTCACCAGTATCGGGGACAATGCCTTTCAGGATTGCGAAAAACTGACCTCGGTGACGCTGCCGTCCTCGATCACGGTGATCGGGGAAAATGCGTTTGCAGGCTGCTCTCAGCTGGAAGCTGTCACGCTGCCGGAAGCTCTGACGGCAATCGGGAAGAACGCATTTGACGGATGCGGTGCACTGCCGGAGATCACGATTCCCGCCGGGGTCACCGAGCTCGGCGAGGGTGCTTTCATGGGCTGCAGGTCGATCACCGCTGCGGTCTTCAACGGCGAACTGCTGGCGCTGCCAAAGTCACTGTTCAGCGGGTGCAGCGCACTGAAAACGGTCATTTTCCCGGAAAACCTCACAGAGATCGGTGCAAGCGCGTTTGAATCGTGCAGAGCACTCAGGGAGATCGTGATTCCCGAAGGCGTTACCGAGATCGGTTCCGGTGCGTTTTACGGGTGCGCGTCGCTTGAAAATATCGTGCTGCCTGAAGCGCTGTACGGCACATTCGATCACACCTTCTGCGACTGCACATCACTGACCGCCTTCACAGTGCCGGAGGGCATCACAAGCATTGATTACGCCCTTGACGGCTGCACTGCACTCGAGGAGCTGACTGTACTGAACGCAGACACCGCATTCAAAGGCAGATTCCCGAAAACGGCAGTGATCGTCTGCCACGAGGACTCGCAGGCGCAGCTCTTCGCGATCAGGAACGGGAATCCGTACCGCCTGCTCGAGGAGCTGACTGTTCTCGGCAGCGGTTCGCTCGGCGACGGCGTGCGCTGGAAGCTGACCAGCGACGGCATGCTGACGCTCACGGGAACGGGCGCGGCTACATATGACACGACCTATTCTGCGCCGTGGCAGACGGACAGGGTCGTCACGGTATCGGTCGGCGAGGGCATCACCGAGCTCGGTGACAAGCTCTTCTATCAGTGCAAAAATCTCATGGACATTACGCTTCCGGGCACGCTGACAACAATCGGAGAGTCTGCATTTTCCGGCTGTGTGAGCCTCCGTGCCCTCTCGCTGCCCGACAGCGTCACCTGGATCAGGGCGTCTGCCTTCTACAATACGAAGTCGCTCTATGAGATCACGCTGCCGCACAGCAGCTGCACGGTCGGAAACAGGATATTCTGCTACAGCGCTGTGCAGAAGGTCGTCTGTCCGGCAGAGATGACATACGCCAATACGGATTTCTTCTCACAGATCTCAGACAGCGGCTACAAGCGCTTCTGCATTCTCAATCCAGAATGCGTGCTCGAGGACAGCTACAAAAGCGACTACTCTGACGATCACAAGAAACGCATCATCATCGTCGGATATACAGGCTCGACGGCGGATATCTTTGCGCAGAAAAACGGGTATTCGTTTGAGGAGATCGACCCGGCAGAATACACGTCAACGAGCGTGACGGAAACCACAACGACAACCGAAACGACAACAACCGAAACGACAACAACCGAAACGACAACCGCGGAAACCACGACATATACAACGACCACAGAAACGACCGAGACCACGACGACGGAAACCACGACGCCCGACCGCAGCCCGCATGCGGTATTCGATGCGGAGACCCGGACACTGACCGTAGCAGGTGAGGGGAGCATGGCAGATATTGACAGGATGTTCCCGGATATCAGTAAAAGTCAGGTGGAGCATTTGGTGATTGAAGACGGCATCACCGATATCATCAAAAACGCCTTCAATGACTGCTACAACCTTACTTCCGTGCAGATCGGCGCGGGTGTGACGGAGATCGGTCCGAGCGCATTCCAGAACTGCGCATCGCTGAAGGAGCTCACCGTTCCGGACAGCGTTGTCAGTATCGGCAATCAGGCGTTTTACCAGTGCACGGCGCTGGAGCAGATCAGCCTCGGGAGCGGGCTGGAGTCGATCGGTGTGCAGGCGTTTTTCCACGCCGGACTGACCGCCGCGGACATACCCGAGAGCGTGCAGGAGATCGGCGATGATGCGTTCTATGAGTGCGGCGCTCTCGAAACGGTGACGCTGCACAAGGGGCTGCAGCAGATCGGCAAGCGCGCATTCTACTTCACCGCGCTGCAAACGGTCACGATTCCCGACAGTGTGACCGCGATCGACCGCGAAGCCTTCTGGGACTGCAAGCAGATGACCTCTGCCGTGCTCGGAAGCGGATTGACGGAGATTTCGGAGCGTCTGTTCTACGGCTGCGCGGCTCTCGAAACGCTGACCGCGAAGGGGGAGATCACGGAGATCGGCACACTGGCGTTTGATGCGACCGCACTGACGGAGATCACCGGTCTGACCGGCACAGCGCTCGAGATTTACGCGCAGGAAAGGGGACTGACCTTCGTCGGAATATCGCAGCAGCATCTTGCCGGCGATTACAACGGCGACGGCGATATCACGATCGCAGATGCCGTGCTGCTCACGCGGTTTGTCACCGAGGATGCGGCGCTCTCCGATGCGGAGACCGATGCATTGCTGCTCGCGGACCCTGACCTCGATCTGGACGGCGCCGCCACGCTGCTTGATGTCAGGCTGCTGCTCAGCATCGCACTGGAGCCGTGACAAAACAGATCAAACCGGCAGTATCCGCTCTGTGATACTGCCGGTTTTCGGCTTTTCGCTGACAGATTGAGCATCACTGCATCATCAACCTGCATATGCCCATTGCATTTTTCGCGAACATGTGATATAATAGAACAGGCAGCCAAATCAAATGAAAAGGACGGTACTGAACATGGATATTATGGAAAAGGCACTGCAGGCACACCGCGCATGGCACGGCAAGCTCGACATCCGGTCGCGGGTCCGCATCGACAACCGCGATGCGCTGTCGACTGCCTATACGCCGGGCGTCGCGCAGCCCTGCCTCGAGATTCAGAAGGACCCTGCGCTCTCCTATGAGCTGACCGGACGGCAGAATCTGGTCGCAGTCATCACGGACGGCACGGCAGTGCTCGGGCTCGGCGATATCGGTCCGCTCGCTGCGATGCCTGTCATGGAGGGCAAATGTGCGCTGTTCATCGAGTTCGGCGGCGTGAATGCGATCCCGCTCTGCGTCAGCACGAAGGACCCGGATGAATTCTGCGAGACCGTCGCACGGATCGCAGGCAGCTTCGGCGGGATCAACCTCGAGGATATCTCCGCACCGCGCTGCTTCGAGATCGAGAAGAAGCTCAAGACGATGGTCGATATCCCGGTGTTTCACGACGATCAGCACGGTACGGCAGTTGTTGCCTCCGCCGCGATCATCAATGCGGCAAAGCTCGCCGGCAAGCAGCTCTCCGAGCTGAAAACGGTCATCAACGGTGCGGGCGCAGCCGGCGTCGCCATCGCAAATATGCTGCTCTCGATCGGCGTGAAGGACATCACGATGCTCAATTCCAAGGGCATAGTCTGCGAGGGCGACAAGCTCTCCTCCGAGGCGCTGACAGAGCTCTCGAAGCGCACCAATCTCGCGCACAGGCACGGCGGTCTTGCCGATGCCATGCAGGGCGCAGACGTCTTCATCGGTGTGTCGAAGCCCGGTCTTGTCACACCGGAGATGGTGAAGTCGATGAATGAGAAGCCCTTCATCTTCGCAATGGCAAACCCGACGCCGGAAATCATGCCCGATCTCGCAAAGGAAGCCGGCGCATTCGTGGTCGGCACCGGCAGAAGCGACTTTCCCAACCAGATCAACAATGTGCTCGCGTTTCCGGGCATCTTCAAGGGCGCGCTTGCGGTCCGTGCATCGGATATCACCGAGGGCATGAAGCGCGCGGCAGCGATCGCTCTTGCGGAATCCGTTTCGGATGCGGACCTCAGCCCTGCGTGCGTCATTCCGAATCCGTTTGACGCGACGGTCGCAGAGCGTGTCGCAAAGGCTGTCAGCCGTGCCGCGTTTGAAGACGGCGTTGCGAGACTCTCCGTATGCACAGACTGATTCCGGCGTTTGCAGAGGCTGTCTCTGCACATGCCGTGCTGCGGTATCTGCTGATTTTTCTCGGCGCGGTCGGGATCTGCTTCTTCCTGCTGCCTGTCGCGTTCGGCATTGTCAATATCGGCAACGTGTTCGGCTTTGCGGTCAGTCTGCTGCTGCTATGCTTTGCGGCATGCAGCCGCAGTCTCGCGGACCGGCTGCGCAATGTGAACGGGCATACTGCCGGGCGCGTGACGGTCGGCATCCTGACCGCGGTTCTGCTGCTCGGTATCTGCTGGTGTGCTGTGCTCTCCGGCATGATGCTGCTCGGCGCAGCGAAAAAGCCCGGCGGCAGCCCGAAGGCTGCGGTCGTGCTCGGCTGCAAGGTGCGCGGTACCGTGCCGAGCCTGATGCTTTCCAGACGGATCGAAAAGGCATACGAGATGCTCATGCAGTACCCGGAAATGATCGCGGTCGTTTCCGGCGGGCAGGGGAGCAATGAGGATATCTCCGAGGCGGAGTGCATGGCAGTCGAGCTGAAGCGCCGCGGCATTCCGGCTGAACGGATCGTGCGCGAGGACAAATCGACCTCGACCTCCGAGAATCTGCGGTTCTCCAAGGCACTGCTTGAGGAACGCGGCATTACAGGGGAAATACTGATTGTGACGGACGGCTTTCACGAGCGGCGTGCACAGCTGCTCGCGAAATATGAGGGCTTGCCGCAGACCGCTGCAGCATCAGCATATACCTCATGGTATCTGATGCCAACCTATGTGGTGCGGGAATGGTTCGGTCTGACCCATGCGTTTGTGTTTCACTCCTGATTTCGGGCGGGGCTGTCTGTTTTGGACAGTCCCCTCTGTTTTTACCCATTGCGCTTTTCGCCGGAATATGGTATAATTGAAAAAAAGCTGCAAAAGCAGTGATTGGAAAGGGAGCGAAGCAGATATGTTTGCCCAGCCGCTGATTGATTATGCACTTGCACAGAATCTCTGTGCCCCGGAGGATGCCTGCTTTCTTGAAAACAGTATTCTGGCGCTGTTCCGCGCCGACTCGCCGGAGGAGCTCCCTGTGCCCGGGCTCCCCGAATATCCGACGCTGCCGCAGCTGCTGCAGGCGTATTCCGCGATCGCCGCAGAGCGAGGCGTGATTCCGGATGACAGCGTGACACAGTGTGATCTGTTTGCGGCGCGGCTGATGGGCATTTTTACGCCGCTGCCCTCGCATGTCTGTCTGGAGTTCCAGTTCCGCGGCATGCAGAGCCCCAAGCAGGCGACAGACTGGTTTTATCACCTCTGTCTGGCGAACGGCTATATCCAGAAGGAGCGCATTGCGAAAAATGTGCACTGGCAGACCGAAACCGAATACGGAGCGCTCGACCTCACGATCAACCTCTCCAAGCCCGAGAAGGACCCGAAGGACATCGCGGCTGCTGCGAGGGCAAAGGCTGCCGCATATCCGAAATGTCAGCTCTGCCGGGAGAACGAGGGCTATGCCGGACGACCCGATCACCCCGCCCGGCAGAATCTCCGTGTTGTGCCGGTACGCCTGTGCGGCGAGCAGTGGTTCTTTCAGTATTCGCCCTATGCCTATTACAACGAGCACTGCATCGTGCTCGACGAGCGCCATGTGCCGATGAAGATCGACCGGCTGTGTTTTGCGCAGCTGCTGGATTTTGTTGCGCAGTATCCGCATTATTTTGTCGGCTCAAATGCCGATCTGCCGGTCGTCGGCGGTTCGATTCTCAGTCATGCGCATTTTCAGGGCGGCGCAGACCGCTTTCCGATGGCTGAGGCACCGATCGAGACGCCCGTGCAGATCGAGGGCTTTGAGGACGTCACCTGCGGTATCGTGAAGTGGCCCATGTCCGTGCTTCGCGTGATCTCGGAGGACAAGGAGCGCCTGACCGATCTGGCAGACGCGGTTCTCAGGGCTTGGCGCGGTTATACCGATGCTGCGCGCATGCTCTTTGCCGAGACCGACGGTGTGCCGCATCACACGGTCACGCCGATCGCCCGGCTGCGCGACGGCAAATATGAGCTGGATCTCGTGCTCCGCGACAATTCCGCAACGGCAGAGCATCCGCTCGGGCTCTATCATCCGCATTCAGAGCTGCATCACATCAAGAAGGAGAACATCGGCTTGATCGAGGTCATGGGCAGAGCGATCCTGCCGGCGCGCCTCAAGGCCGAGCTGGAATCCGTGCGGCAGTGGATCATTGCAGGTATGCCGCAGACCGATGACCCCGCTGTCACGCCCCATGCGGCGTGGGTGCGGCAGTGGCGCGGGCTTTATCCGGATGACGCGGACTGGGAGCAGGTGCTGCGCGACGAGGTCGGCAGGGTGTTCATGCAGGTGCTGACGCAGTGCGGCGTGTTCGCGCGGACGCCGGACGGTCAGAAGGGCTTTGCTGCATTTCTTGCGTCGGTTCGCGGCGAAATCAACGCTGAATATAAGGAGGGTTTAGGATGAAATCACAGGTTAAGCGAATTCTTACCGCCGGAGCAAGTGCGATATTCATGTGCATGTGCTGTGCTTTTCCTGTCTCCGCAGAGCAGCATGAAGAAAACGGCTTCACATTTTCCGCTGCGCCGGATGGATGGGCGGTTTCGGTTTCCGACCTGTCGCTGAAGGAGGTCGATGTGCCCGACAGCTTTGACGGCATGCCTGTGGAAACCCTGAATCTGGTTCCGTCGACGGAAAACGAGCAGCCCGAGTGGGAGGTGCTTCGCATTCCGTCCGGCATCACCGCGATCAATCTGGCAGATGAAAACGGAGCATCGGGCTATTTCCCGCATCTGTTCCGCTTTGAGGTCGCAGAAGAGAACCCGAACTATCAGAGCATCGACGGCGTGCTGTTTGACAAATCCGGCAGGACGCTTCTGCGCTATCCGCAGGCGAAGGCGGATGCGGTCTATTCCGTCCCGAGCGGAACAGAGACGCTCGGCATGATGTCCTTCCGGGGCGTTCAGCATCTGCAGGAGCTCAATCTCCCGCTCACGCTGCAGACGATTGCGGATTATGCGCTTCTCGGCTGTCAGTTGCCGACTGTCACGCTGCCGCAGTCAGTTGCACGCATCGGCATGGGTGCATTCGGCTGGAACGAATCACTGAAAAAGCTCACGGTCCCGGAGAATACAAGAGTCGGGGGAATGTGCTTTGCCGGCTGCAAGGCGCTTGAGGCTGTGACCTTCCTGCGCACGGATGAACTGTTTTTCGGTCAGAGCATCCCCGGCGAGAACGACGATTATTACGGAGCAGCGTTTGACGAATTTGCGGGTTCTGCAGCGATATATGTGCCGGACGGCAGGCTGGAGGATTACCGTGCCGGATTTCAGCAGGCGATCAGCGCAGGCAATGTGCAGTTGTTTCCTTTGAGCGAAAAGCCGCAGGAGGCTTCAAGCGGCATCGCGGGCGACGTAAATAACGACGGCAGGCTGTCTCCCGCCGATGCCTACACGCTGAGCGATTGGCTTGCAGGCGGCAAACCGGATTTTGCACCTGCGCAGGCAGATATGGACGGGAACGGCAGACTGAATGCAGCAGATCTTTCCTTGCTGAAGCGTCTTTTGATGACTCAGACAGAAAACCCGCCTGCAAAGGACGAATATCAGCTTGTGATCGACTACAGCGCGAACGAGGGCTTTGTGACGTCGGTCGCCGTGACCTGCGCACAGAAGACAACGATCAACGAAGATCCGGACAACAAGCTGATCATGATCGGCATTGAGAAGCTCGACCCGGAATCCGGTTCTGACGGCACCGTACAGATCACGGTCGATCTTGGATACCATGAAAGTCCCTTTGAAGGGTGTACTCAGACGCTGATTCTCCGTCTGTATCAGTGGGTTGACTCTCCTGCGGGAGGACGCGTTTTCTTCGATTCTGCAACTGTCCGAATCGACGAAGAATGGAAATATACGATTGAGTGAGGGTAACATGAAAAAACAGGCAGCGATCATTCTGGCGGCACTCCTGCTGACCGCCTGCGGGGATTCCTCGGAGGTCAGCGTCTCGCAGGAGATGCAGTATATCAAGACAAGCGTTCTGTATGACACCATCACCGCGATGTATAACGATCCCGACAGCTATGTCGGCGGGGTCTATCACATGGTCGGGACGCTGTATCCGTCGACAGACGAGAACGGTGACAAGTTTTATTCGGTCTATGCGGCTGAGCCCGGCGACAGCGATCACGGCATCGGGCTTGAGCTGGACTGGCAGGATTACAGCGGCTTTCAGGATTATGAAACAGTGACCGTGGAGGGAAAGCTGGAAATCGCAGATGCGACCGATGCGGAAACCGGTGAGGCTTATCAATATCTGATTCTGCGGACGACCCTGCTGGAAAAGCGGAATCAGTGATTGGGGGTTGCCATGAATCGGAAATACGGGATTGCCGCCGCTGCAATGCTGCTGCTCTCTGTGCTCTGCGGCTGTGCGGAGAGCAGCGCGGTGCAGGAGGAAAGCCAGATCGAGACGGTGCGTGAAGCAGAAACGGTCACGGCATTTCAGTTCACGGCGGATCGGATCGTGCACGCGGAGCAGCGCTTTCTGCCGGAGCGTTCGCAGCTTGCGATGACCGCGCCCGAGGGAGCGGTGATCCGCTATACCCTCGACGGCAGCGTACCCGGCAGCGATACGGATATCTATGAGCAGCCGATCGGGCTCAAGCAGATCATCGGGGATTTTCCGAACTGCTATGTGCTGCGGGCGAAGGCGTTTTTTGCTGACGGCAGCGAATCGCGCACCGCGACGCAGACCTTCTGGACTGCATTGGATATCAATGCGCGATTCTCAAATCCGGTGGTCTCGGTGGTCGGCGACCCGAAGGAGATCACAGAGGCGCCCGACGGCATTTTCTATGGGAATAACACCAAGCTGCGCGGACGCGAATCCGAGCGCGCGATCTCGGTGGAGATGGTCGACAAAAGCGGCAGTCTGCTGTTTGCGCAGGATGCCGGGATGCGCATCTTCGGTGCTGCCTCCCGCGGTGCCGCGCTGAAATCCATGAAGCTCTTCGCCCGGAAGGAATATGACCCCGAATATGGAAAATTCGATTATGACGGCTTCGGCACAGTCGGTGCGGACGGCGAAACGGTCGATTCCTACGATAAGCTCGTGCTGCGCAATGCCGGCAATGATTTTCAGTTTGCGTTTATCCGCGATGAGCTGAATCAGCGGCTTGCGGCGCAGTCGGGTGCAGCAGACTGCGAAGGCGTGCAGCCGATCGTGGTCTATCTCAACGGCGGTTATTACGGGCTCTACTGGCTGCACGAGTCGATCTGCGACGACCTGCTCAAGGACAAATACGGCGGCAAGGGGCAGGGTGACTTCATCGTGCTTGAGGGCAGAGAGCAGGCAAAAAACGTCTCAGAGACCGATGCGGAGGAGGCAGCGGCGGCTGCGGCATTCAACGACACCTACGCTGCACTCAGTCAGCTCGATCTGAACGATGATGCAAATTATGCGCAGCTATGTGATTTCCTCGACATCGACAACTACCTGAAATACTATGCGCTCAACATTCTGGTAAACAACCGCGACTGGCCGCAGAACAATCAGAAATGCTACCGCTTTGTGCCCGCAGAGGGACAGAGCACAGGGGAGGACCGTCTGGACGGCAGATGGCGCTTCTGGTTCCACGACATGGACTACGCCGAGGGGCTCTACGAGCAGGACGAGACGCAGGCACAATATGACAATCTTGCGCAGATTCTCGACCCGGAATCAGAGCGCTGGTCTCCGCTCTTTGCAGCGCTGATGCAGCGTGAGGACTGCCGGACTGCATTCGTTCAGGAGGTGAACCGGCTGCTCGAAGGCGTATGCTCGACGGAAAACATCAAGAATACTCTGGATGAGATGAACGGCGAGCGCTTCATTGAAATGCGCCGGTATTTTGACTATCTGGAGAAGCTCAAGGAGACCAACAGCGATATCTGGATCTGGTACAAAGCATATCAGGATCAGACGAATATGATCAAGTATTTCGCGGAGAAGCGCCCGGAATACATGCGGAAATTCCTTGAAGCCGCTTTCGGGCAGCCCGCGGAGACGACCGTCGCTCCCGGAACCGATGCTGCTGCATAAACAGAACAGGCACACCCGCGCTTGGGGTGTGCCTGTTTTATTGTTCAGTTATCCAACTCGGTGTCCTTGACGATCTTCCACAGGCTTTCCGCTAAATACGAGCGGAACAGCGGCGTGGTGACGTAGTAGACATTTTTCTGGTCCGGGGCAGGTTTGGTGTGCGGCAGCGGCATGGAATCTGCAAGGATCAGGATCGGAATCTGCGGCATGCGGTCGAAGAGCTCCCAGAGACATGCGCGGGATTCCTCATTGAGGTCGCTCTGTTTGAGCACGATCAGCGCACAGGGGTCGCCCTGTGCATCTGCCGCACGGAGATTCGAGCAGAGATTGTCGTAGTCCGCCTGCCAGTCGACGCGCATGCCGGTCTCGCGGAGCATCTCCATCGTCGCCATCGCGTATTTCCGGTCGGAATCCCACACAAATACGCGCTTTTTCAGACAAAACATATGCGGGAAGTGCACCGGATGCGGGATATACTGCAGCGGCAGCCGCATGATGACCGCGCTGGCGCCGTCGGGGAGCTTGACGAACTGCATGTCACCCTGCATCATGTCGATCAGACGTCTGCAGAAGTAGAGCCCGTACTGCTGGAGCTTGTTTTCCTTGCGGAACTCATCTGCGATCGCACGCAGCGCACCCTCGGTGTGCTCGACCGGTTCGCAGATTCCGCTCTGGAATTCCTCCGAGGACTGATTGCCGTAGGTGATCATTGAGAATTCATAGACGGCAGTGTTCCGGCGGTCGGGGCAGGGGAGCTGTGCGAGCTGAAGCGTCAGACGGCAGCCCTCGGGCAGCGTGCGGATGACGCTGATAAAAACGCTCTCGAACAGGTCGGTCAGGCGGCGCGAATCACTGCAGACGACCTCCTCGGTGACATGGCTGGTATATGCCATGACCTTGAGTGACTTGCCGTAGAACACGGACAGCTGGTTGTTCTTGATCTGGTGGAGCAGCTTCGAGATGCTGACCTCCTCCCTGAGCATCGGGAGCTGGTGGTTTTCCAGCAGCAGAATATCCTTTGCACGGGCTGTCATCGCGGACAGATGCTCATAGACCGCGGTGAGCTCGGAGAGAGCCGTTTCCGACGTCTCCTGCTGACCCGGTGCGTCGCGGAGTGTCTCGATCGCGGAATAGATATGATTCAGCGAGAGCTGGAAATTGCTCGCCAGATCGAGATAGAGATGCGCCTTGCGGATGCGGTGATGCTCCTTGCGCCGCAGCTCGGTGATCAGCTCGCTGCGGATTTGTTCGAGCTCCTTGACCTGCTCGTCACGGCGGCAGATATCGTCATTGACATCTTCAATATACATCATCAGATGCGATTTGCCCTGATCGTCGTGGAAGAATCTCGCTGCGACATTGCACCAGTGATATTCGCCGTTTTCGCTGAGATCGAGCAGAACGGTCTGCCGGATCAGCGGGATGCGGCTGCGAGCGGCGCGGCGAATCTGCTGGTAGGAGAATGTCTCGGTAAAGGCGGCGACATGTCCCTGATAGACACAGCGCTCGATGAACTGCTGACAGAGCACGCTGAACGGCACTGGGTCTGTTTCGATCTCGAAATCGCCGTCCTTCAGACGGTAATGCGAGATCGTATCGGCATCGAGGTCGACCTCGCCGATGCGGATATAGGAATCCTGAATCGTCAGACAGAATTTCTTGCGGAGCATGAGCTGCTGGTGCTCGAACTGCGTCTGCCTGTCGGCGCGCTGCACCGCCTGATCGACATCGGAGATATAGAGCATCGCGTGAAGATGCCCCAGACCGTCCTTCTGGAAGAAGAGCTCTGCCCGAACAACCTTCCATCCGCCGTCAAATTTGTGGCGGAAATCGAGCGAGATCTCCTGTGTGCCCTTGTTGTAGGCATCCAGCGCGGAAGCCGGAAACAGCGCCTTGAGCACGGTCTTGAAGTCGTCGGGGTGACAGTAGGGCATGATGAGCCGCTCGAAAAACTGCCCGAACGGCACGTCGAATGGCTCTGTCACGGTGCGGTCAGCGATGCGGAAGCAGTGCGAGACCTGTGCGCTGTAATCATTGTCGATGAACCAGATATAGCGGCTGCGGATCAGCGTGTGGAACTGTGTGGTCAGCGTATCCTGCAGTCGCTGGGATTCCAGATCGCGGCGGCGCTGGGTGTCGATATCCTGCACGGTGTACACTGCCTCCGTCGGGACACCGTCTTCAAACTGCAGCAGCGTGATGACCGAGCGCGTCCATTTGGGGTCCTCCTGATTCCGGGAAACGCGGCGGTATTCAATAGTGATCTTATTTTCACTGTCGGCGACCAGCGAAGCGAGCTGCGTGAAATCCGCAAAGCGCTTCATCATCCCGCGGTCCTCTTCATACGCCATGCCGACCAGAATTTCGTAGACCTCCTCATAGGGGTAGATCGTATCATACGAGAAAATGGATTCAAATGCGGGGTGCATCGAGCAGATTTCCGTGTCGCCGGTACGCAGGTCGATGTGAAGCATCAGCCGGAAGATATCCCGCATGCTGGAGAGAATATACGAATTGCGGCGCGAGACCGACTGCAGCTCGCTCTGATAGCGGTCAGAGCGCTCCTTCTGGAGCTGCTGCTCATTGCTGTCCTTGCCGAGCATCAGAATGATGTTGGAATTGACCGCCGCAAGCGTGAAGCTCGCCCAGCGGTATTCCTCCTCGGACTGCCGCCGCACGATACAGGTCGGCGCGGTATCCGCCTCCATGAACAGATGCAGCTGTTCAACGGAGAAGGTGCTGAGGAAGGTCTCTCTGTCCTCCGGGTGGATCATCGCCTCTGCATAGATGCGGATGAATTCCGAATAGGAGCGGAAATCCGGCTGTGTGCTCAGCAGCGGACGTGTGCTGTTCATGATCGAAGCGTGCAGCGTCTGCAGATCGACGCGAATCGCCGTGAAATAGGACGCGGTGAGCACCGCCTTCATCAGCTGCAGTGCCTCGGGCGGCGGACCGTAGGCACGGTGATCAATCGCCAGCGCAATGGCGTCGCCGTCATCCCATTCGGTCAGCACGGCATGGAGCACCGCACGTCCTGTAAACCAAGGCACCTGCTCCAGCGCAGAGGCACTCAGACGTCCGGTTTCGGTCGTGTTTCGCATCAGATTTTCAACAGCAGGGAGCTGGATCAGCTCAGAAAAATGCTTTCCCTCGGCATTTCCGAACAGCTTGCGCGCAGCACCGTTCAGGCAGAGCAGCTCCATTGTCGGCTCTCTGAATATCAGCACTGCATCCTCACGCAGCTCCAGCAGGCTTTGATCCGTGGTCTGATTCCACATAAGGCACCTCCGTTCCTGTCATGCATCCGATTGACTGTTATTTCTTTATTATACCAAATCCTGCGAATTTTGTCAAATCCCGGTCTCTGTGAGCAGGAGACCGAGGTCTTGCGGCGTCTCGGCAAAGACGCTGCCGCCCCGTTCCTCGAGCAGATCGCGGTCGCGATAGCCCCAGAGCACGCTGATGCAAGGGATTCCGGCGTTTCGCGCCGTTTCGAGATCGACGTCCGAATCGCCGATATAGACCGTATGCAGCGCATCGGTCTGCAGCTGCATCATCACATTCCAGATTGCGTCGGGGGCAGGCTTCAGCCGGCAGTCCGGGCGATTGCCGACTGCAGCGGTGATGAGATCACCGAAATGCACAGCACAGAGCTCCTTCACCTGACGGTCGGGCTTGTTGGAAACAACGGCGAGCTGTCTGCCGGGCGCAATCGCCCTGAGCAGCTCCGGAATTCCGGCATAGGGCGCCGTGTGATCGGTGCAGTGCTGCGCATAGTATTGCCGGGTTTCCTGCACAATTTCCGCGTAATGCGGTTCAGCCGTGCCGCCGGGGAGTGCGCGCTCGACCAGCTTGTTGATGCCGTTCCCGACGAATCTGCGGACATTGACACGGGAGCACGGCGGCGCCGAATAGACCGAAAGCGCGTGATTGAGCGCCGCTGCAAGGTCGTCCAGCGTGTCCAGCAGCGTGCCGTCGAGATCGAAAATGACAGTGCGGATTTGATCAGGCTTCATTTGAATTCCTTTCAGTTTGACGGGTCAGGGGCAGCCCTGCGTGAGCCGCTCTGATGCATCACTGTGCAGCGTCGATGACCGGATAGAGCGTGTCTGCGATCAGCTTCTGCCCGGAGAGATTCGGGTGCGGGTCAAAATTGAGCAGTGTGCCGCTTGTGATGCTGTAATTGTTGACATTGCCGAGGATCGGGATCGGGTCGGTCGCGGCAAAGGGCTTCGCGATATCGACATAGGTGATGTCGCTGTGCGCGTCGGCATAGTCCTTTATGATCCTGTTCATCCTAGTCAGAAGCTCGCCGGAATAATCGCCGAAGCTCTGATCGGGATTGACCGGGTTGTCGATTTTCAGCTTGCTGTAGGGGTCGTAGATATTGAGCAGATAGATCGGTGCGTCGGCATTGCGCGCACGGATGAACTCGTAAGCTGCCTGCAGATCGGTCGGCATCTTCGCAAAGCCGGCTTCAAGGTCGGTCTTCAGCGTTTCGATCGCCTGCTTGTTCTTCTCAAGAATGCCGGTCAGCTCGCCGATCGCGTCGCTCGTCAGCCCCTCGGGATTGATCTGGAAGGAGCCCTTGGCGTTTTTGAGGTAGTCCGAGTACGGACCGAGCAAATTGTTGGCGCCGATGCAGATCACGACCGCGTCAGCAGAGGGGAGACGGAGCGCCTTGCCGTCGTTGAGGCGCTTGAGCAGGTCGGTGCTGTCGTCGCCGCTGACCGCATAATTGCAGTCGACCCACTCGATGCCGTCGCGGATCGTGAGCTTTTCGGTGAGCAGCGCGGAATAGCGCTCTTTTTTGGCATCGGCGAGACCGTAGCCCGCAGAGATCGAATCGCCGAGCGTGACGAGCACATGCTCCGGCGGCGGGGCAGAGGTCGTCGTAACGGTCGTCTCAGCAGCGGCGCTCTCCTGTGCTTTCTGGCTGTCCGATTTGGAGCCGAACAGATCGCGGACGCTGGTACAGCCGGTCAGCAGCAGAGCCGCGCAGCAGGCTGCAATCATGGTTTTCTTCATAGATACGCCTCTTTCGTGATGTTGGTCGGGTATGCAGAGAGGCTGCTGTTCGGTGCAGCAGCCCCAGAGTTTCAGTCGTAGAGATGATCCCAGTCCGCATCGGCACCGATCAGAAGCCGGTTCGCATAGATCAGGCTCATCTGTGCATCCTTGATATCGATCTCCCCGCTGCGGTTGATATCGGCAGCCTCCGCGGCAGTGTGGATATAGGGTGTGTTGAACGCCTCTGCGGTCAGCGCGTCTGTCTGATCGAGCTCGAGGATGCCGAAATAGTTGTAGTAGATCATGATCGCCTGTGCGTCGTGCACGTCGGTCTCTCCGTCGCAGTTGACATCGCCGCGGAGCGCCGCTGGCTCCACAACGATCTGAAAATCCTCCAGCTCGACCTGAGCCGCTTCGCTGCGGTTGTTGCAGGAGAAGTCCTGCACGGTCTGCCCGGCGATATTGACCTCCGAGCTCTGACTGATATAGCCGCGGTAGACACCTGCCTTCGTCCCCTTCGGGATACGCACCTGATAGCTCAGGAACGAGCTTTCCGGGTCCTCGACGGTGCCGGGTGTGTCGATGTCGCCGGGACCGTACCAGAGCACGATGTTCTTGCGCTCGCCCTGATCGTTGATGCCGGTGAAGATGGTCGTGCCGTGGCTGACAAAGAAGCACTGCTTGGCGCCGCCGTCAATATCCTTGCGGGAGGGATCGCGCGTGAAATCACCGTTTTCGATGATCAGCGGTTCATCGGTCATCAGCCGCAGCCGCATGTCCGTAATGCCGGAGTAGCTGTCGATATACATCGCGCCGTCCAGCACGATATCCTGTTCGGCGAGCGCGGATTCCGTCAGGTATTTCTGCGCCGTTGTCAGGCGGAAGGTCATGATGTTCTCAGCCGCAGATGCGGGAATCGCGGACAGCAGCAATGCACTGAGTACCGCCGCCGCGAATTTTGCCGGGATGCTGTGTTTCATAAATGCGCCTCCTTATGGCATAGCATTTGGAGAGGGGGTGAGAAGATGCCGCGCACGCCGAGACGCCGGATCGTGCTGCATTTCGGCAGACGGTCTGCGGAAGAGCTGCTGCAGCTCATCAGGATGCAGGAATCAGCAGAGGCGGCTGCCCGCGGGAATGCTCTGATCGGGGAAGATGAGCTGAATGCTGCCGTCGGGCGCTTCTGCGGAGCAGATCATGCCGCAGCTCTCGAGCCCGCAGAGTTTGACGGGCTTGAGATTGACCACGCAGAGCACCTTTTTCCCGACTAGCTCCTCGGGCTGATAGTATTTCGCGATGCCGGAGAGCACCTGCCGCTCGCCGATGCCGTCAAACAGCCGGAAGCAGAGCAGCTTGCCTGATTTCTTGACCTTCTCGCAGGCGCGCACTTCACAGACGCGGATGTCGCTCTGTGCAAAGGTTTCGATCCCGATCTGCTCAGCGAAGGGCTGAACAGGCGCTTCAGCTGCTGCTGCCTGAGCGGCGGCAGCCTCCTGCATCGCCTGCAGCTCCTTCAAGACCTCGTCTGCCTTGATGCGGACGAAGAGCGGCTTTGCCTCGCCGACCTGTGCGCCGTGCTGCACGCCGCCGAAGACGGCATAGCGGTCAGTCTCGGGCTCGGTCGCAGCAAGCTCAGCGGTTTCGGGGGTGTGCGCGAGGATTTTTTCGGCGGTCTCGGGCATGAAGGGCTTGAGCAGCCCGCCGATGATGCGGATGCCGCAGAGCAGGTTGTAGAGCACCTTTGCCAGACGCGCCTTCTTTTCGGGATCCTTTGCGAGCACCCACGGTGCGGTCTCGTCGATATACTTGTTGCAGCGGCTTGCGAGCGTCAGCACGCATTCGACCGCGTCGCTGATGCGGTAGCCGTCGATCAGCTCGGTCAGGCGGGGGAGTGTGCCCTCGGCGACCGCCCTGAGATCGGCGTCGAATTCCTCGTCCGGTGCCGATGCGATCAGCTCTGCCGACGGGATCACGCCGCCGAAATACTGATTGACCATCGCGACCGTGCGGTTGACGAGATTGCCCAGTGTGTTGGCAAGGTCGGAGTTGTAGCGCTCGATCATGCTCTCATAGGTGATGGAGCCGTCCGATGCAAAGGGCATCTCGGAGAGCAGATAGTAGCGCACGGCATCGACGCCGAAGCGCGCGACCAGTTCGTCAGCGTAGATGACATTGCCGCGGGATTTGCTCATCTTATCCGCGCCGAAGAGCATCCACGGATGACCGAAGATCTGCTTCGGGATCGGTGCGCCGAGCATGTGGAGCATGATGACCCAGTATATGCTGTGGAAGCGCACAATATCCTTGCCGATGACGTGCACGTCGGCGGGCCAGTATTTTTTGTAGAGCTCGCCGTGATCGCCGTTTGCGTCATAGCCCAGCGCGGTGATATAGTTCGAGAGCGCGTCAATCCAGATATAGATGACATGCTTGTCGTCGAACGGTACCGGAATGCCCCATTTCACCGTGGTGCGGGAGACGCAGAGGTCCTGCAGACCGGGCTTGATGAAATTGTTGAGCATCTCCTTCTTGCGCGCTTCGGGATAGATGAAATCGGGGTGGGACTCGATATATTCCTCGATCCAGCCCTGATATTTGGACAGGCGCAGGAAATATGCCTCCTCCTTCGCGTCGCGCACCTCTCTGCCGCAGTCGGGGCATTTGCCGTCGACGAGCTGCGACTCGGTCCAGAACGATTCGCAGGGCGTGCAGTATTTGCCGACATATTCGCCTTTGTAGATATCGCCCTGATCGTAGAGTCGCTGGAAGATATCCTGTACGCGCTTCGTGTGCTCCGGGTCGGTCGTGCGGATAAACTGGCTGTAGGAGGTGTTGAGCAGATCGCAGATCGCGCGGATCTCGCCGGCGATCCTGTCGACATGCTGCTGCGGCGTGATGCCGGCTTCCTTTGCAATCTCCTCGATTTTCTGCCCGTGCTCGTCGGTTCCGGTCAGAAAATAGACGTCGCGCCCCTGCATTCTGCGGAAACGGGCGAGCGAGTCGGTCATAACGATCTCATAGGTGTTGCCGATATGCGGCTTGCGCGAGGTATACGCGATCGCCGTCGTGAGATAATAGGGCTTGTGTTCCATGATAACTGCCTCCTCTGTGATTCTGAAAATCAGTATACTCTATATTATACCACATCAGCGCAAAAAACGCAATAGGCAAATGCAAGAAATGACAGCAGACAGGCAAAGCCGGACGTTTGCCGCCCGGCTTTTTGCAGTGAAATTACGTCTCGCGGAAATCCTTGACCTGACGGCTGCGGCTCGGGTGGCGGAGCTTGCGCAGCGCCTTGACCTCGATCTGCCGGACGCGCTCTCTCGTGACGCCGAGTGCCTTGCCGACGTCCTCCAGCGTGCGGGGCGGGTCGTCGTCGAGCCCGTAGCGCATGCGGAGCACCTCTGCCTCGCGTTCGCTCAGCGTCGAGAGCACCGCTTCGAGCTGCTGACGGAGCATCACCTTTGCGGCGGCTTCGTCCGGCGAGAGCGCCTGATCGTCGGGGATAAAGTCGCCGAGGTGGCTGTCGTCCTCCTCGCCGATCGGCGTTTCGAGCGACACCGGCTCCTGTGCGATGCGCATGACCTCGCGCACCTTGTCGACGGACATGCCGAGGAAATCCGCGATCTCCTCCTCGGTCGGCTCCTTGCCGTTGATGTGCAGCAGCTGGCTCGAAGCCTTCTTCACGCGGGTGATCGTCTCGACCATATGTACCGGAATGCGGATGGTGCGCGCCTGATCGGCAATCGCACGGGTGATCGACTGACGGATCCACCATGTCGCGTAGGTCGAGAACTTGAAGCCCTTGGTGTAGTCGAATTTGTCGACCGCCTTGAGCAGACCCATGTTGCCCTCCTGAATGAGGTCGAGGAACTGCATGCCGCGCCCGACGTACTTCTTCGCGATGCTGACGACAAGGCGCAGATTCGCCTCAGAGAGCCGCTGCTTTGCCTCCTTGTCGTTGGGATTCTCGGCAAGACGCCTTGCGAGCTCCGTTTCCTCCTCAGCGGAGAGCAGCGGGATGCGCCCGATCTCCTTGAGGTAAATCTTGACCGGGTCATCCGGCGACTGCCCGCTGTCGAGTGCCATTGCATCCTCTGCGTCGAGCCGGGTCTCGATCTCGTCGTCCAGCAGCTCCTCCTCGGGCATTTCCAGATTCAGCGCATTGCAGCGCTCGTAGAACAGGCTGATCTCCTCGTCGGTAAACTCCTGTTCAAGAAAGGCGTTGTCGATTTCGTGCTGCACGAGTTTGCCGGATGCCTTTACGCGCTCCAGCAGCTGTTCGACCTTTTGCTGATTGATCTCTGCCATTTGAAGTCCTCCTTTCGGAATGCACTGCATATGCGGAATCAGTCAATATAGCCCTGCAGCTTCTTGCTGCGGCTGTAATGCTTGAGCTTGCGGAGCGCCTTTGCCTCGATCTGGCGGATGCGCTCTCTCGTGACGCCCAGTGCCTTGCCGACGTCCTCGAGCGTCTGCTGTCTGCCGTTCTCGAGCCCGTAGCGCATGCGCATGACCTTTGCCTCGCGCTCGGTCAGCGTCGCGAGCACCTCGTCGAGCTGCTCCTTGAGCATTGCGTTGGAGGCTGCCTCATCCGGCGAGGGTGCCTGATCGTCCGGAATGAAATCGCCGAGATGGCTGTCCTCCTCCTCGCCGACCGGTGTTTCCAGCGATACGGGGTCCTGCGCGATGCGCATGATCTCCAGAACCTTCTCGACCGGCATCTCGAGCTTTCTTGCGATCTCCTCGGGGCTTGCCTCCTGACCGGTCTCGTGCAGAATCTGGCTGGAGATTTTCTTCACCTTCGTGATGCTCTCGACCATGTGCACGGGGATGCGGATGGTGCGCGCCTGATCCGCCAGTGCTCTGGTGATCGCCTGTCTGATCCACCACGTCGCATAGGTCGAGAACTTGAAGCCCTTGGTGTAGTCGAACTTGTCGACCGCCTTGAGCAGACCCATGTTGCCCTCCTGAATGAGGTCGAGGAACTGCATGCCGCGCCCGACGTACTTTTTCGCGATGCTGACGACAAGGCGCAGATTCGCCTCTGCAAGCCGCTGTCTGGCGGGCTCGTCGTGCGGATTTGCGGCAAGGCGCTTTGCGAGCTCTGTTTCCTCATCGGCAGAGAGCAGCGCCACGCGCCCGATCTCCTTGAGGTAGATTTTCACAGAGTCGTCGTTCGCGATCTCGTCGGAGGACATTGCGGCGGTCGGGTCCTCCATGTCGTCGACGGTCGGGTCATCGACCAGCTCAATCTGCAGCACGGCGCACCGTTCCATGATCTGATCGAGATTCAGATCGAGTGTCTCTGCAGCGTCCTGCACCTCGGTCATCGTGATCTTGCCGTTCGCAGCCTTTGCCTTTTCCAGAATCTGCTCAAGACGTTCCATGCGCTTTTCTTCATCTGCCATTGTTGATACATCCTCCTACTTTATGTTGACAGCTTCTTCCTGCGAAGCTGCTCCATCTGCGCGGACCAGTCGTCGTCGCCGAGCCGGTCTGCGTCCTGTGCATTGATGATCTCCTCGCGGAGAATGGCGGCACAATCTCTGACCGATTTCTCAGAAAACTCTCTGAGCATCGAATATTCCGCCTCGATCCCGGTGATTCTGCCCATCTCATCCGGTGTGAAATCCCCGGAAAAGAGAGAGATCGAAAAGGGATACCCCTCATGCAGTTTGCCCGCTAAATGCCGATAAATACGGCGGTGCAGATCGGTGACAAATTCCTCCGGCGGGATGATCTGCTCAACGAGGGGCAGCTCGTCCGGAAACCGGAAGAGATATGCGAGAATCAGCTCCTCCGCCTTGTAATAGCGCATTTTTCCGGCGGCGTCCGGCGCGACCGGGTCGGGCAGCATCGGCGCATTGGTCAGCGCGCGCCACTGCTCCTGCTTTTGGGTCTTCTGTTTCCGTTTGATCGCCTGCTCGACCTGTGCCTTCAGAATATCCTGCGAAATTCCGTATTCGGCAGCCGTGCGGGACAGGTAAACCTCCCGCTCCAGATCGTTTTCGATCTCGGCAAGCACCTGAACGGCATTCTGCAGCGCCTGCACGGTTCCGCCCTCTGTGTCGGTGTCAGTGCCGGCTTTTGCCTGCGAGAGCTCGAATTCGATCGCATCGGGGGCTTCCTCCAGCAGAATGCGGAAGCGTCCGGCGCCGAATTTCTTGATGTATTCATCCGGGTCCTTCGCATCGTGGAGCAGCAGGCGGAATGCCCGGAGCCCGACGGCGCGGATGGATTTCAGCGAACGCATGGTCGCGTCTCTGCCGGCAAAGTCATCGTCATAGGCGATGATGACCTCTTCAAAGCCGTGCTGCTGCAGCAGACGGCACTGCTCAACGGTCAGTGCGGTGCCGAGCGAGGCGATCACATTGGAGAAGCCGCCCTGACAGATCGAGATCACGTCCATGTAGCCCTCTGCCAGAATGACGCGCTTGGACTGCGTTTTTGCGGCGATATTGATGTTGTAGAGGTGGCGGCGCTTGTTGTAGACCGCCGTGTCGGTGGAGTTGAGGTATTTGGGCTTGCCGTCGGGCTCGAGCGTGCGCCCGCCGAATGCGATCACACTGCCGCGCTGATCGAAGATCGGAAACATCACGCGGCTGTGGAAGCGGTCACGGAGGCGGTCGTTTTTGCCGCGCATGCAGAGATTCGCGGCGACCAGCTCATCCTCGGTGAAGCCCTTCTGCTGCATCGCTCCCGCCAGACCGTCCCAGCCCTCGCCGGCATAGCCCAGCCCGAATTTTTTGATCGTTTCCGGCGTGAGTGCGCGTCCTTTGAGGTAGGCGAGCCCGCGCTTGTCCGGTCCGGTCAGCATTTTATAGTAATACCGGGCAGCCTCCCGGTTGAGCTCCAGCAGGCGCATGCGGCGCCTTGCCTCGCCGTTGTCGGAATTGTCGCGCGGGACGGTCAGCCCGGCGCGGTCGGCAAGCGTCTGCACCGCGTCCATGTAGCCGACGTTTTCGATCTTCATGATGAAGGTGATCACATCGCCGCCGACATGGCAGCCGAAGCAGTAAAAATGTTGATCCTGCGACTGCGCATACACCACGCAGGACGGTGTTTTTTCCGAGTGGAACGGACAGTTGCATTTGTAGACCGAGCCCGCACGGATGAGCCGTACATAGCTGCCCATGACCTGCTCGATCGGGTTTGCAGCCTTCAGCTGATAGAGAAAATCCTGCGGCAGCATGAGCCGCTGCCTCCTTTCTCGCAGAATCGCTTACCGCACATCCCATGAACGCGGGACAAACAGTCTCTCATAGGTCCAGATCGCGTAGTCATCGCTCATGCCTGCGATATAATCGCAGACGGCGCGGTCGACCGCATAGCGCTTGGCGATATCCTTGTATTGGTCGGGGAGCTCCTCGGGGTGCTCCCGGAAATGGCGGTAGAGGCGGACGATCAGCTCCTGTGCCTTGTGATCCTCCGATTTCGCTTTGGAGTTAGAGTACACATTGGCATAGAGGAACGAATGGAGCTTGTCGTGCGCGGCACGGATCTCCGGCATCATGTCGACGGTCTCGCCGCAGCCGTGCTCGACGACTGAGCTGATCATCGCGGTGATGCGCTTGGATTTCGTATCACCGAGCACTGCAACGCAGTCCGCGGGGAGGTCGTGCTCGCTGAGGATGCCGCCGCGGATGGCGTCGTCGATATCGTGGTTGATATAGGCGATGCGGTCGGCGAGCCGCACGATATTGCCCTCCAGCGTCGATGCGATGCGGTTGGTGTGGCAGGCGATGCCGTTCTTGACCTGTGCGGTGAGGTTGAGCCCGCGCCCGTCCTTCTCAATATAGTGCACGACGCGGACGCTCTGAATATAGTGCTTGTAGCCGTAGGGGCAGACGCTGTTGAGCGCTGCCTCGCCGGCGTGCCCGAAGGGGGAGTGCCCGAGGTCATGCCCGAGCGCGATTGCCTCGGTCAGGTCCTCATTGAGCCGCAGTGCCCGCGACATGGTGCGCGCGATCTGTGCGACCTCCAGTGTGTGCGTCAGGCGGGTGCGGTAGTGGTCGCCGATCGGAGACAGAAACACCTGCGTTTTTCGCTTTAAGCGCCGAAAGGCAGAGCAGTGCAGAATGCGGTCGCGGTCCCGCTGAAATTCCGTGCGCAGCGGACAGGGCTCCTCCTTCCGCAGCCGCACGGCGGCATCTGCGCGGCAGGCAAGCGGACTGAGCCATTGATTTTCGTAGGCTTCGGTCTGTTCGCGGACAGTCATGCTATTCCCTCCCGATTTTCGTTCGCTTTCATCCAAATATACCGCAAAAGGCGGCAAAAACCCTCTTAATCCTCATGATTTTTCGCGATTTTCGTCGTGTTGCACAGTTTCACAGCTTTAATTCTGTGCATAATACAGAAAGAGAGCTCACAAAGAGCCTTCTTTCGGATGCTTATTCCTGATGCTTGAGCGCGTCGCTCATCGGGATGCGGCGAATCTTGAGCATCAGCAGTGCCGAAATGATCAGATAGGAGCAGAGCCCCAGCACGATCATCAGCCCAAGCTGCCTGTAGTCCGCGATATACTCATACCAGCCCGGATAGCGCGACATGGCAACGTGCAGCACATATTCCATCAGCGAATTGCAGAGGAAAACCGTGCCGACCACTGAGACCAGCACCACAACAGTGGTCGCCGTGCTGTAGAGGCTGCTGATCTCGCGGTTGCTGTAGCCGAGGATCTTCGTCATCGAGATCGCCTGACTGTTGCGCTCGATGATGATCTTCGCCAGCAGATACATCAGCAGCAGGAACATGATCACCGCAAACACCTGAAAGCCCTGCGCAATCGAGCCCATCGAGCGCATGAGCTGGTCGGAGACCTTGGTCATATCGCTTGCGGTGATGCACGCTGCAACATTGTCCTCGTCGAGCGAGGAAAGCGGTTTGTCGGAGAAGTAGCCGGTGTAATAGTCCGGCTCCCTGTCAAAGACCTCGCAGAACTGCGTATCGGTCATGAACACGGCAAGCCCGGCAGGGTAGTAGACCACGTCGGAGACTCTGAACTGATAGCTGCCGTCGGAATACTGCTCCTCCAGTGTGACCGTGTCGCCGACGGAGACCCTGTGCTTTTCGGCGTAGCAGTTGGAGATGACGACCGCGCTGCCGTCAGGCTTTGCGGGGCAGTAGCGGCTGTCCTGCGGGAAGCCGAAGACCGAAACACCCTCGGCGGGAAGTCTGCCCTCAGGCGTCTGCAGCGTGCAGAACTGGAATTTCTCGGCGCTCTCCTCCTCTGCCTCCTCCGGCGTTTTCAGCATATACTGATAGTCCGCGATCATGTTATCAACGATCGTATCCCTGATGTTCGCGAGCATCGGCTCGAACATGACGCCGAACAGCAGAACGAAATTCGCGAGAAAGATTCCGAATGCCAGCACCAGATAATTCGGGAGATTCTGGAACAGCACGCGCAGGCGGAAGCGGTGCATGATCGGGATTTTCGTGTTGAGCCGGAATGCCTTCCTGCGTCTGGAGGTGCTCAGCTCGCCGCGCATGAATTTCAGCGGCGACAGGCGCATTTTCGAGCGGATGACAAGGAAATTGATCAGTACCATGAGAATGACCGGAATAACGGTCGTCTCGATCAGCGCATCGGCATTCCAGAGGGTTTTGTAGGTCGTCAGGCAGTAGCTGTTGTAGTACATCGCGGCCATGTGCTCCTTCAGAAGCGTATAGCCGAGCACATTGCCGATGATCGCAGCGACCAGCGTGACCGCGACCGGCATGATCATATAATGCCGTGTCAGTGCGGCGCGGGAATAGCCCGTGGCGCGCAGCGTGCCGATGACATTTGCCTCCGCCGTGATCGTGTTGGAGGCAGTGACAGCCATGATGAATGCAATGATCGCGACGAGGATGTAGAGGAAGATCGTGAACATCATCGCATCGCCGCTCATGTCGTCGCCCGCGAAGATGATCGCCTGATTGGAGAAGGCGGGGATATAGTTTTCTACAGTGAGGAAATCGGGCATTCTGACCGCTGCCGGGTCCTCGCCGCGCTCCATCGCCGCCCTGACCGCCGCTTCGGCATCCGCTTCCGCCTTTGCCTTGAGCGTGTCGGCGACATGCTCAAGAAAACCGTCCGACAGCTTTTTGGCAGCCCTGTCGTCGGCGGGCTTGTCGCACCACACCCAAGCATAGCTGAAATGCAGATGCGTATCGCGGATGGCATCATAGCCTTCATCCGTCATGATCGCGACACCGAAGCGCTTGGCATCGAACATCATGTCCGCAGCGCTCGAGAACAGTGCGCTGTAATCCGTCAGTGCGACAAAGCCGGAGACGGTCAGCTTCTGCCGCGCGACCGTCAGTGTGTCGCCGACGGAAAGCCCGTTGTTCTCCGCATAGAGCCGGTCGATTGCGATTTCGTCCGCACTTGCGGGAAATGCGCCGGACATCAGGCATTCCAGATCGACCTGTGTGCGCTTGCGGAAGATGCGCAGCGTGCTGTCGACCTCCGCAGTCGGCTCCTCCTTGTAGAAATTCTCATAGAAATCGAGCTTGCCGTCCGCGAGGGCGTTCAGCGTCTCTTCGTCGGGAATCTCAGAGAATTCAATATTGCCGTCCTCGATGCGGTAGGTCTCAAAGCTGTCGTGATAGGCTGTGACCATCGAATTGCTCGCGACCAGAAAGCCGGAGACAAATGCGATCATGCCGGTGATCGCGATGAAGATCACCGCATATTTGCCCAGCCCTGTTCTGAGCTCACGGGGGAGGCGTTTTGTCAGGGGATTTCTCATGCGCAGCCTCCTTACCAGTCCAGCTCGGAAGCGGGAATCTTGTGCTCGTTGCGGGTGTTCTTGCGAATCTGCCCGTCGCGCAGCTTGATGACGCGGTCTGCCATGCCCGCAATTGCCGCATTGTGCGTCACCATGATGACCGTGCAGCCGTATTTCTGATTGACCTCCTCGATCAGCTTGAGGATCTCCTTGGAGGTGTTGTAGTCGAGGGCGCCGGTCGGCTCATCACAGAGCAGGATATCGGGGTTCTTGACGATCGCGCGCCCAATCGCGGTGCGCTGCTGCTGTCCGCCGGAGAGCTGATTCGGCAGCTTGTGCCGGTGCTCGTAGAGCCCGAGGGTTTTGAGGATTTCATCGGTGTTCAGCGGCTTTTCGCTGAGATAGGCGCCGACCTCGACATTCTCCTTGATATTGAGATTCGGGATCAGGTTATACATCTGGAAAATGTACCCGAGATGCCTGCGCCGGTAGCGCGTCAGGGCACGGTCGTTCATATCCGCAGTCTTCTCACCGTTGATCGCGATATAGCCGCTGTCCGCGCTGTCGATGCCGCCGATGATGTTGAGCAGCGTGGATTTGCCCGAGCCGGACGGTCCGAGCAGGACACAGAATTCGCCCTTTTCGATGCCGACATCGATCCCCCTGAGCACCTCGACGCGGCTCTCGCCCTCGCCGAAGCTCTTCCGGATTCCGCTGATTTCAAGAAACATGATAAGCACCTGTCCTTTCTGAATGTCCTCGTGTTAGCTATTGCTAATCGATATCATATCACAGTTTTCCTGAAAAATCAATGATTTGCAGGAATCTTGTAGCATTTCACTGTCAAGCCGCAGCGCGATCGAAAACTATTTGTCTGAAAAGCAAGAAAAAGCCGCATCCGAATTACCGAATGCGGCTGAAATAACCGGTTGCTCAGCGCGGCTCGCAGATCAGCTTCATCGCTGTGCGCTCCTCGCCGTCGATCTCAATGCTTGCGAACGCGGGAATGCAGATCAGGTCAATGCCGATCGGAGCCAGATAGCCTCTCGCGATCGCGATGGACTTGATCGCCTGATTGGCGGCGCCTGCGCCGACTGCCTGCACCTCGACCACATGCTGCTCGCGGATGACACCGGCGATTGCACCGGCGACGGAATTCGGCGTGGAGTGGGACGAGACCTTCAATACTTCCATGATGATTACCTCCTGAAATGAATGATCGTTGCGGTTTCTGTTTTGTATCTTTGTCTTTGCTGTTTGGTGCGGATGTGGTTGCTCGCTGATACTAGTATAATACATTACACGAAAAATGTCAAGCGCTCACCGACTTTTTGTGATATCTTTTATAAATACGCGGTCGATTTTGGTACATTTGCCGGAGATGGAATCAATTTCGAGCACTGCCGCATTGATGATGCAGCTTCCGGTTGCCTCCGTAAAGTGCACCGGCGTGTGGAACCGCTGCTTTGTCACAGCGTCCTCGATGCGCACCCCGAGCACCGATTCCGACGGACCGGTCATGCCCGCGTCGGTCAGATAACCGGTGTGTCCGCGCAGAATCTCCTCGTCGGCGGTCTGCACATGCGTGTGCGTCCCGATCACTGCGGAGACCCGCCCGGCGAGATACCAGCCCATCGCGCGCTTCTCGGCAGTCGCCTCCGCATGAAAATCCACAAGAATATTGCGCATGCTGACGGTTTCCAGCAGCCGGTCGATCACAGAAAACGGATTGTCCAGCGGCTCCATGAAGGCAGTGCCCATCAGGTTGATGACGGTGAGCGAGAATCTGCCGCAGTCGACTGTGCAGATGCCGGTTCCGGGCACGCCCTCCGGATAATTCGCCGGACGCAGGATGCGCGGGTCGGAAAAGAGCGAATCGCAGCGCCGCCGGAAGCAGTGGTTGCCTGTTGTGATCAGATCGGCGCCCGCAGAGAAGAGCGCATCGGCGGATTCGCGCGTGATGCCGTTGCCCCTCGCAGAGTTCTCGCCGTTGACAATGATGAGGTCAGCGCCGTATTCCCGGCGCAGCACCGGTGCTTTTCTCGCGAAGACCTCCGTGCCCGCCTCGCCGACCACATCTCCGAAAAATAACAGCTTCAACATGTGCCGCCGACTCAGCCGATCACGATGGTGTAGGCGGTTTCCGCCGTCGTTGTGACCGGCTTTGTTGTTGTGACCGTCGTGACAGTCGTCGTGGTGCTGCTGATCGAGATAGAGCCCATCGGATTGGATGCTTCCGTGACATGAACATCGCTGCCCGAAACATTGCCGCCTTGATTCGGCGCTGTCGTCAGCACGCCGGGCACAGAGCCCTCCTGCGAGAAATAATCGGTCGTCTCCGTGGTCGTTTCCTCAGCGCGCAGCTTGTCCCAGATGTTGGTTGAGGTCGTGGTGACAGAGGTCGTCGTCACGATCGAACCCGGTTCGGATTCCTCCGGGCTTTCGCCGCGGAGCAGCGTCCCGATCCAAACGACCAGACAGACAGCGGCAACCGCCGCAATGATGGCAATGATCTCCTTCGTGCTCATAGGAAACAGCTCCCTTCTGCCGGATCATTCCGGCTTGTTTTTGGTGCGGCGGTGCTCTCCGGCGAGCGGGTTGCTGTCGATTGCAGCCTGCCGCTGCTCGCTCGCGAGATGTGTATAGATCTCGGTCGTCGCAATCGAGGCGTGCCCGAGAATTTCCTTCAGCGTCAGTGTATCGACCTTCCCGTACTGATACATCAGCGTTGCCGCTGTGTGACGCAGCTTGTGCGTGGAGAGCCCGCGTCCGGATAGCCCGGCTGCCGTCAGCGCCTCCTCGACGATCTGCTGCACTCTGCGGCGGCTGATCCGGCGGTGATTGCGGCTGAGAAAGAGCGCTCTGGGCTCCTCCGGAGGGTTTTCGCGGGAATGGATGTATTCGTGCAGCGCCGACAGGCATGCGTCATTCAGATAGACGATGCGTTCCTTGCTGCCCTTTCCGAGTACGCGCACCTGCCGGTTGAAGAAGTCGATGTCGCTGACATTCATGCCCACCAGCTCGCTCAGACGGAAGCCGCAGTTGAGAAACAGCGTGACGATGCAGTAATCGCGCAGTGTGTCGTGGGAGGGCATCTGCTCGGTGCTCTCCAGCATCCGCTGGCTTTCCTCGAGGGTCAGGAACCGGGGCAGTCCCTTCTTGACGGCGGGCAGCTCAAGGCTCTGGCAGGGGTCCGCGCTGAGATAGCCGCGCGTCTTCGTCAGGAATCTGAACATACTGCGCACGGCGCTGAGCCTTCTTGAAACGGAGCGCGGCGTGTTTCCGCGCGTATCGCGCAGATAGCGGATATAATCATAGAGCATGGAAACGGTGACCTGTGAAAGCTCGTCGACCGTGATATCCGTCAGCGGGATCTCCTCGCCGTCTGTCGGGCGGATGCCCTTCAACGTGCAGTGCATCCAGCGCAGAAACAGCGCATTATCGTGATAATACTCCGCCACGGTCCGCTGCGACCGGCCGCGGATCACGTCAAGATGCGTCAGATAGTCGTTGAAAAACATCGGGTTTGCGGAACGGTCTATGTTCATTCTGACACTTCCTTTCCATGTTATTATACCGGAATTTGCTGCATTTTGCAAGGGGTTCTGTGAATTTTCCGCGGATTTGTACTGTTTTTGCGTTGCGCGCCGCGCTTTGCCGGAAAAGAAACCATGAAAATATGCCATGTTTCCTCCGATTTTGTCAATTCGATACAAAAACCGCGCGTTCTCTTGCTTTTAGGCTGTCGCTCTGATATAATATAATTGTATGATTATGCGAAATGATATCAGGGGGAGATGATCGCATGAGCGAAAAAACCTTTGCACTGATCCGGCAGCTCGCCGACCTCCGCGGTCTGACCGGCAGAGAGAATGCTGTCGGGCAGGAGGCTGCGGCGCTGCTTTCGCGGTATGTTCCCGATGCGGCATTCCGCAGCGGCTCGGTGACGGCGCATCTGGGCAGCGACCCGGAGAAGCCTGTGCTGCTGTTCTGTGCGCATCTCGATCAGGTCGGCTTTCTGGTCACCGATATCACGGCAGACGGCTTTCTGCGCATCGGTGCGGTCGGCGGCATTGACCGGCGCATTCTGCTCGGACGCGCTGTCTCTGTGCACACAAAGGAGCGTGTGCTGCCCGGCGTGATCTCCATTCTGCCGCCGCATCTGCTGAAGGGCGAGCAGGCAGTGCCGGAGGAATCCATGCTCTGCGTCGACCTCGGCTTTGCGGACGGCGATGCCGTGCGGCAGCTCGTCCGGCAGGGAGACGCCGTATATTATGCGGAGACCTGCAAGCCGCTCGGGAACGGTCTGATCACCGGTCCGGCGCTGGATGACCGTGCGGGCGCTGCGGCGCTGCTGCTCACGGCAGAACTGCTTGCCGAGGAACCCGCGCTGCCCTGTAACGTGACCTTTGTGTTCAGCGGGCAGGAGGAGCGCGGCGGGCGCGGCGCGATCATCGCGGCACAGACCGAGCACCCAGATTTCGCGATCGCGGTGGACTCGACCTTCGCCGTCCAGCACGACGATTCCGACGAATGCTTTCAGATTGGCGGCGGTCCTGCGATCGGTGTTTCGCCGATGCTCGATCAGGCGCTCTCGGAGGCGCTGATCGGTACTGCTGTGCGCTGCGGCATCCCGTATCAGATCGAGGTGATGCCCGAGGGCACCGGCACCGACGCCGACAATCTCGCACTGGCGCCGGACGGCTGCGCGGCAGGCACGGTCTCATTCCCGATCCGAAATATGCACACACCGGTCGAGATCGCCGATATGAGAGATATTGAACAAACCGCAAGGCTGCTTGCAGAATACGCAAAGGAGTGCGGCAAGGCATGAATATCAACGAACTGAATACGCTCTGCACCCTCTGCGGGACCTCCGGCAGAGAACATGCGGTGCGCGCATATATCCTCGATGAACTGAAGAAAGCAGGCGTGCCGGACAGTGCCGTGACGGTTGACCGGCTGGGCAATGTGCTTGTGCATATCACCGGAGAAAAACGCCCGAAGCATAAAGTGATGTTTTCTGCGCATTTAGATGAAGTCGCGCTCATGGTGACGGAGCTGAACGGCGACGGCACGCTCTCCTTCGGCGCAGTCGGCGGCATCAGCGCGGCAGCGGTGATCGGGCGGCAGGTGCTGGTCGGCAGCGATCAGATTCACGGCGTGATCGGCACAAAGCCGGTGCATCATCTGAGCAAAGCCGAGCGCACGCAGCCCGCGGATTTTTCCGCGCTGTACTGCGACATCGGCACTGCATCCCGCGAAAAGACCGCGGCGCTGGTTTCGCCCGGGGACATCATCTATTTCGACACCGAGCCGATGACATTCGGTGACGGCTCCTACGCGGCAAAGGCAATCGACGACCGCTTCGGCTGCCTGATCCTGCTCGTTCTCATCCGCAAATATGCAGAGAACGCGGAATATGACACGGACTTTGCGTTTGTTGTGCAGGAGGAGGTCGGGCTGCGCGGCGCGGGCGTTGCGGCGAATGCCGTTCAGCCCGAGATCGCCGTGATCTTTGAAGCGACCACTGCCGCCGATCTGCCCGATTCGCACGGCACAGAGCGCGTCTGCGAGCTCGGGAATGGCGCGGTGATCTCGTTTATTGACGGACGCACGATCTACGACAAGGCACTCTATGACCACGCGACCGCGTGCTGTGAGAAAAACGGCATCCCGTGGCAGACGAAGAAAAAAATCGCGGGCGGCAATGACGCAGGCGCGATTCAGCATGCCGGAAACGGTGTGCGCGTGCTCGCGGTCTCGGTGCCGTGCCGGTATCTTCATGCGCCGGTGTCAGTCATCCGGCTCTCCGATGCGGAGGCGTGCGAAAGGCTCGCGGAGCTGCTGATGCTGACGCTGCGGTCGGATTTTGAGGGCGAACTATGATTACACAGGTCACAGAGCCGCGGCGGCTTGATCTGCAAATGCTGGCAAAATGCCACTACGGGCGCAAGATGCTGAGCAATCTCGCCGCATACGGCACAGACTTTGCCTACTGCCGTTTTTTTACGCTCAAATCATGCGGCAGGACCGCATGGCTCATGCTGCAGAACAGCACACTGCTGGTCTCGACGCAGGCGGATTTCTCCGGGGATGAGGAAGCCGCGCAGGAGCTGTCTCTGTTCGCGGAGATGCACCAGCCGTTTCGCATCGAGGGCAGCGGAACACTGCTCTCCGGGCTCGTTCTCCGCAATTATTCGGCACTGCCCCGCTATGTGTTCGGGCTCAATCCCGCACCGGTCTCGCCGCTCTTCCGCGACGAAGAGGTCTGCCGCGACCCGAAGCTCGACGATGTGTATACGATTCTCTCGGAGGGTTTTCCGAATATCATCGCCTATGACATGTGGCTGACCGACACCTCGCACATGGTGCGGCGCGGTCTGCGGCACTGCTATACCTATTTCGGCGTGACTGCCGCAACTGCGATCTACGACTACGAGAACCATGTGCTGATCGGGCAGGTCGCGACAAAGCGCTCTGCGCGCGGGAAGGGCTATGCCCGCGACTTTCTGCACTGGATCGCAAACGACCTTGCGGCACGCGGCAAGGACGGCATCCTCTATGCACTCGATATCCGCAAGAGCTTCTATGAGGAGATCGGCTTCACGCTCCTCGAATCGGAATTTGTGTGGGAACGGCTGCATCCGGGCGACCCCGACGGCGGAAAGGGCATTCTGTAAGAGTATCCCGCTGCGCGGACAGCTTCTGAACCGGCAAAGATCCCAAGCCCCGCTGCATCTGAAAGCAATCAATCTGTATTCTGTATAAAGGGAACAGGAAGTGACATTTTGAATTCGGTATTTGATTTTGACCCCCGTCTGCTGCAGGCGGCAAAGGAGGCCGAAGCCGCCGCCGCAGAGCAGTTTGCGGCGATCGACGCGGTCTCGCAGCACGCAAGCGCGAAGGTGCTGCGCGCATTCCAGCTCAATCAGGTCTCTGCGGCTTGCTTTGCAGGCGCAAACGGCTACGGCTATGACGACGTCGGGCGCGATAAGCTCGACCGCGTCTGGGCAGACGTGTTTCACACGGAGGATGCCCTCGTGCGGCACCAGTTCGTCTCGGGGACGCATGCGCTCTCGACGGCGCTCTTCGGCGTGCTGCGCACCGGCGACAAAATGGTCAGCGTTACCGGCGCGCCCTATGATACGCTTGAGGAGGTCATCGGCATCCGCGGCAAGGGCAACGGCTCTCTGGCGGATTTCGGCATCTCCTATGCGCAGTGCGATCTGACCGGGGACGGTACGCCGGATTATGACGCGATCCCGCACGCGGTCAAGTGCGCGAGAGTCGTCTATCTGCAGCGCTCCCGCGGTTATTCGCTCCGCCCGGCGCTGTCTGTTGCCGATATCGCACAGATCGTGAAGACCGTGCGTGCGGTCAACACCGATGCAATTATCATGGTCGACAACTGCTACGGCGAATTCGTTGATTATGACGAGCCGACCGATGCCGGCGCCGATCTCATTATCGGATCTCTGATCAAAAATCCGGGCGGCGGCATCGCACAGACCGGCGGCTATATCGCCGGAAAGGCTTGGCTCGTGGAGCAGTGCGCCTACCGTCTGACCTGTGTCGGCATGGGCAAGGAGGTCGGCTGCTCGCTCAATCAGTGCAGAGAGATGTATCTCGGGCTGTTCATGGCGCCCGAGGTCGTCGCGAATGCGCGTAAGACCGGTGCGTTTGCGGCATCACTGTTCGGAATGCTCGGTTATGAATGCCTGCCCGATCCCAGCCGTGCGGCAGGGGATATCATCACCGTGCTGAAGCTGCGCGAGCCGAAGGCGATGGAGGCATTCTGCGCGGGCATTCAGGCGGGCTCTCCGGTCGATTCCTATGTGACGCCGGAGGCTTGGGATATGCCCGGCTACGAATCCAAGGTAATCATGGCAGCGGGAACCTTTACCGGCGGCGCGTCGATCGAGCTCTCCGCCGACGGACCGATGCGCGAGCCCTATGCGGTCTACCTGCAGGGCGGGCTGACCTACGGCAGCGGCAAGCTCGGCGTTCTGACCGCGGCACAGTTCATGTGCAATGCGGGTCTGCTGACGCTGTGACCGATTAACAAACGGGAGGAAGCTACGATGTCAGATCGGATTGAAGATACGCAGGACTATTCTATGGAGCGGTATTTCTCTGAGGGGCTGTCTGAGCTGCCCGACGGCGGCGAAAAGCCGGAGGGGCGCGGCGAGAAGAATCGGGAGGCTTCCCGCGCGAAGGAGAAGGTCAGGGAATCCGCAAAGCCCACGAAGACGAAAAAGGAGCGCAGCGGCGGCAAGTTCAAGCGCGTGCTGATGATCATTGCCGCAGCGGCGGTTCTGATTCTTGTGCTCGCGATCGTGCTGGTCATACGGCACAGGCGCAATGACGGCAAGCGCTTTGCACAGGAGCTCTCGGCGGCGCTCGGCGGCACGATGGCTGCCGCGGAGAACACCGGCAGCGTCAAGCTCCACGGGCGTTCGGAGAACGGCTATGTCAATGCGGTGATCCCACAGAACGCCTATATCGCAGAGAGCCCCCGCAGCTGCAAGGTGCAGGGCGTGCATATGCCGGAGTGGGTGATCGTCTGTGCGGCAGAGGGCGAAACGCTCTCCTCGGTGACCTATTATAATTACGAGCAGCTGGAGAAGAACGTCTGCGGCAAGGAGCGCAAATCCTATCTCGACCCGCACACGGCGCCCAACGGCTCCGATATCGTCCGCACGGAGGAGGCACTCGGGCTCGAGCCCTACAGCATCAGCTATCGCTCCGATCACACGCAGGTGCGCGATTATCGCTATTGCTACAAGGACGGCGAGAGCAAGGATCAGGTCTGCTATGTCATCACGGCGACATGGGATCAGAACGGCGTGCTGACCAATATCAGTGAAGCGCGCATCGACATGATCAGCGGCGTACTGGCACCGCGGAGCTCATCGTGATGCTGCACAAAAACGTCGTACCGGATTTGTGCATACTGCCGAAAATCGTTACAGAATTGCTACAATTTGAAAGCAAAACGGTGTTTCGGAGCCAAAATCATTGACATACGGCTGTTTTCCTGATAAAATATACTTTGGTAAATCGGATAAGTGACCCGTGCGCGGTTTCCGCTGCGGAATCCGCTTGAATGCCCGGGTAAGGAAGGAGATGGGGCAATGAGTGAACAGAAATTGTGCTACGGCTGCATGGAGCCGCTCGATGGCAGCACGGTCTGCCCGCACTGCGGCTATTCGCAGGATGCTGCGATACTGGCATGCCAGCTGAAGCCCGGCACGGTTCTGCGTGAACGGTACCTGATCGGAAAAGCCCTGGAGTCCAACGGTGAGGGTATCACATATCTTGCCTTTGATCAGACAGTCGGATGCAAGGTCCTGGTGCGGGAGTATATGCCCGAGCAGATCTGCAGCCGTGTTCAGGACAGCACACTGATCAATGTCGAGCGTGAGCATCTGGCGCAGTATAAGGCGCTGATGGCAGAATATACCGAGCTGAATAAGGCGCTGGCGCGGCTGCGCAGCCTGAGCCACCTGAATCCGGCTCTCGATCTGATCTCGGAAAATAACACGACCTACGCAGTTTATGAGTATCTCGAGGGCAGAACGCTGCTCGAATATCTCAAGGAGAATGCCGGCGAGCTGAGCTGGACGACGGTCAAGCGCATTTTTCCGCCGTTTTTCACATCCCTGAGCCTGCTGCACAATGCAGGCGTGCTGCACCGCGGCATCAGCCCGGAAACGATCTATGTGACCGACAAGGGGGAGCTCAAGCTGTGCGGCTTCTGCATCTCCTCGGTGCGCACGAAGGATACCGAGCTTGCAAGCGAGCTCTTTGACGGCTATGCCGCACCGGAGCAGTATTATGCCGACCGCAGACAGGGCACATGGACCGATGTTTACGGCATCTGCTCGGTGCTCTACCGCATCCTCACGGGATGCCGGGCGACGGATGCCAACACCAGACAGGATTACGACGACCTGATTCCGCCCGCAGAGGTCAACCCGCATGTGCCGGAGAATGTCTCCGCTGCCATCATGAAGGGTCTGACGCTCGATTACGAAAAGCGCATCCAGAACGTGACCGATCTGGTGACGCAGCTCTTCGAGGACGCTCCCGCAGAGAGCGAGGAGCGCACCGATGCGACAATGCCCTTCCGTGTGCCGGATGTGCAGACAAAGCAGCCTGCAGCCGATTCGGAGCGCCGTATCGAGCATGTCGCGCAGCCGCACCAGCCGCGGCAGCAGCAGAGCAGACCGAAGCAGCAGGAGCCATCCGTGCTCGAGCGCGTCCGCGCGCCGCTGCTGATCGCATTTCTGTTTATCGCGATCGTGACGCTCGTGGTGCTCGCATTCATGCAGATCTGGAGCGCCCAGAACGGGAACAGCACAGCAGCAGGCAGCTCCGGCTGGTCGTCCGTGCAGGACAATGTTGTGACGGCACAGACCGCTGAAACGACCCGCGGTCCCGTCAGTGACGCCGTGATGCCCGAGCTGGTCGGCATGAATTATCCGATCAAGCGCGACGAGATGGCAGGCTTCCTCGAAATGGACGTCGAATATGTGTTCAGCGAAACCGAGCCGAAGGACCAGATCGTCTGGCAGGAGCTGGAGCCCGGTACGCCGTTCATGAGCGGCAGCACGGTGAAGGTGCAGGTCAGCCGCGGCACCTCGCTGAAGGTGCTTCCGGATTATCACGGCTACAAGCTGCAGACCTATCTGGATAAGCTCGAGGAGCTCGGCTTTGTCAAGGGCATCGACGGCGGTGCGACCTCGAAGAAGGCAGAGGGCAACAAGAATAAGAAAGACAGCTCCGCAGCTGAGACGACGACCACGACAACAACGACCAATGCGAACGGCGCGAAGCAGTCCGTTATCTATAAGGCAACGGTCAACTACAAGTTTGCAAACGGCAATGTGTGCAGCGTAGAGCCGAAGGTCGGCACGCAGATCGACGTGCTCAAGGATTATGAGATCATCGTGTACTACGCGAACAACCCTGTCGTAACGACAGCATCGACCAGCCGCACGAACACCACGTCTGGCACGACGTCGGTTTCCGGCGCGACGGCATCGACCACAGAGGGCAATGCCGGGACCACGCAGCCGCCCGCATCGACGACGCAGGCACCGCCCGCAACGACTGCGGCGCCGCCCGCGACCTCCGCAACTGTTGCGACGACCGCAGCGGCAGGCGGCGAGGATTAATGCAAAAACAGACAGCAATCGCAGAAAATGCGGGGCTGTCTGTTTCTTTTTGGAGCGAAAGGCTTGACTTTTCGGGCTGCTTTTGCTATAATAGGACGGTACGGGGGAGTAACAGGCTCATTGCGAGCAGCCGTGTCAACATACTGAATGCATCTGCATTCCGGTGCGGCTTTGAATTGTGAGACTCGTGCACGGAGCGGTGAGCTGCTGTGTACGTTTCTTCCCGGGAACGGCTTCGGCGCTGCTGCCGGAAGTCGTTTTTTTATGCAGGGAGGAGCTTTTATGGATCAGTTCGGTTTGTTTCTGCTGAACAGTGCGCTGCTCGGCGTCGGGCTCGCGATGGATGCCTTTTCCGTCTCGCTGGCAAACGGGCTGCAGGAGCCGAAGATGCGCTTGAAAAAGCAGCTCGGCATTGCCGGTGCGTTTGCGTTTTTTCAGTTTCTGATGCCGATGGTCGGCTGGGTCTGTATCCACACGGTCGTACAGGTGTTTTCGCAGTTTCAGAAGCTGATCCCGTGGATCGCGCTGATCCTGCTCCTGCTGATCGGCGGAAAAATGCTCATCGAGGGCATCCGGCACCGCGGGGAGGATGACAAGCCTGTCCGGCTGACACCGGCGGCTCTGCTCATGCAGGCGATCGCGACCTCGATCGACGCGCTCTCTGTCGGGTTCACGATCGCGGAATACAGGCTGCCGACTGCGTTCCTGTGCTCCGTGATCATCGCGGTCGTGACGCTCGGCATCTGCATCGGCGGCGTGTCGATCGGGAAGAAATTCGGCACGAGACTCGCGGGCGGCGCCAATGTCCTCGGCGGGCTGATTCTGATCGGCATCGGCATCGAGATTTTTATCAAGGGCATTATTTGATTGCATCCGCCGGAATTTTCAGATTTCCGTTGCACTTTTTGCAATCCTGTGGTATAATAGAGCTATCATGAAATCGGAGGTGGCATTATGCCGTTTATCAATGTTAAAACAAACGCGAAGGTTCCGGCTGCACAGGCGGAAACGATCAAATCCGGGCTCGGGCAGGCGATCAGCACGATTCCGGGCAAATCCGAGGGCTGGCTGATGGTCGGCATCGAAGGGGAGCAGATGCTCTGGTTCAAGGGGAGCGACGCGCCCGCTGCAATGGTTTCCGTCAGCATCTACGGCAGCGCACAGGCAAATGTGCTCTCGGTACTGACCGGAAGGATCACCGCACTGCTGACCGATACGCTCGGCATCCCGGCAGACCGCATCTACGTTGCGTATGCGTCCACGCCGTACTGGGGCTGGAACGGCGCAAACTTCTGAACGAAAAACGGACCATCCGCGCGGATGGTTCGTTTTCGTTTATTCATCATCCCCGGCAACCGTGCCGCGGATGCTTTTGCCCTTGTCGTAGTCGTCGAGGAAATGGTGATATTCATCGCCGATGTGATAGGAAATGATCGTTTGCAGATTGACATTTTCCACACTGCGGAAGATGTTCTTGTCGATCGCCGGGCTTACCGCGCGGAGCTGCCGCAGCAGCAGCTTGATCTCCTGCCGCTTGGAGCCGCCGCAGTCGTTGGCATCATTGCCGATTCGCTCGGTGACGCGGCAGGCACAGCGGATAAATTCAAGCTCATTGTAGCGCATCCAGTGCAGAATCGCATCCTCCCGGACAAGATACATCGGGCGGATGAGCTCCATGCCCGCAAAATTCTCGCTGTGAATCTTCGGCATCATCGTCTGAATCTGCGAGCCGTAGAGCATGCCCATCAGGATTGTCTCGATGACGTCGTCGTAGTGATGGCCGAGCGCGATTTTGTTGCAACCGATGCTCTGTGCGATCTGATAAAGATGCCCGCGCCGCATCCGTGCACAGAGATAGCAGGGGTTCTGCGTGATCTTGTCGACCGCCTCGAAGATGCGCGTGTCATAGATTCTGACCGGCAGCCCGAGACGCTCCGCGTTCTCCTCGATTTTTCTGCGATTGATCTCGCTGTAGCCCGGGTCCATGACGATGAACTCAACCTCAAACGGGATCTTGCTGTATCGCTGGAGCCGCTGCATACATTTGCCCATGAGCATGGAATCCTTGCCGCCGGAGATGCACACGGCTATTTTGTCGCCGGGCAGAATCAGCTGATATTCGCGGATGCCCTTTAAGAATTTCGTCCAGATCGGCTTGCGGAATTTGCCGACGACAGACTCCTCGATCGCATTCGGTATGACCATATTGAACCTCATTTCTGTTGTTATCCTGCATTATTATAATCCCTTCGCCGGGTTTTGTCAAGCATCTGCACAAGGCTGCGCGGCAGACAGACGGTCAGATGGCAAGCCCCGCCAGCCGCGACCGCTGCGAACAGTGCAGCAGCCGGGGAGACGCTGCCGTTCAGCGCCGTGAACACAGTTCTTGCCGCAAAGGCGCACGCACAGCCGCCGAGCAGCGGCAGCGCGCAGATGCGGAGCAGCTTCACCGCGATGCCCGTCACACGGCGGAACACCGAGGCGGCGCCGACCAGAATGACTGCGTAGGAGAGAACCGTTGCGGCTGCGGCGCCGACCGGTCCCAGCCGCGGAATCAGCAGGAGATTGGCGAGGAGCTTCACGGCGGCACCGACCAGCATGACCGTGACGGTCGTGCCTGCTGCGCCGGCTGCCTGCAGCATGCTGAACAGCGGAAACGACAGTGCCGTGAAGATCACGGCGACGCCGAGCACTGCGAGCGGGAGGGCGGCAGCCTGTGCCTCGTCCGGGCGCCCGGAGAACAGCAGCCGGAGAATCGGCTCTGCCAGCACTGCGATGCCGAATCCCGACGGCACTGCAAGAAATGCCGTTCTGCGTAAAACCGCCTCGGCGTGCTGAGCCGTCTCGTCGAGGCGGTTTTGCGCACAGGCGTGCGAAAAAGCCGGAAGAACGCCCTTCCCGAGCATGTTGGTCACGGAGGGCACCAGATTGAACACGGTCACGGCAAGCCCGGAATATGCGCCGAAGAGGAAATTCGCTGTATCGGCAGGCGGCTCCGTTTCTGCGTTCTTTGCTGCAAATGCCGAAAGCAGACGGATCGCGGTCGCGGTGTCGATCAGCGTGGTCAGATTCGTCACGAGCGAGGCTGCGGCGATCGGCAGGAGCAGCTGCACCAGATCGCGGAGCAGGACGCGGTCGGCGGGCAGTGCTTCCGTTCCGGTCGGCGCGGGGAAGATCAGCCTTCGGCGCGCCAGCAGCATGACCGCCGTCCCGATCGCAGCGGAGAGCGTCACGCCGAGGATCGCAGCCGCAGCGGCAGCCTCCGCAGACTGTGTGCCTTGCGGAAGGACCTGCTGCCATATCTGCGGAAACCGAAGTGCCGCAAAGCAGAGCGCCAGTCCGCAGCCGACTCTGCCGAAGCCCTCGGCGATCTGTGAGACGGCAGTCGGCGTCATCTGCCGGAGCCCCTCTGCCTCGCCGCGCAGAACAGCTGAAATACAGCAAAACCAGACTGCCGGTGCAAAGCTCCTGACGGCAAGTGCGGCGCCGGGGTTTTGCAGCAGCCGCGTGCAGATCAGATTCGCGGTACAGAACAGCACCGCCCCGCCTGCGAGCCCGCCGATGCCGAAGAGCCGCAGTGCCAGCCGGATGACCCGCTGTGCTGCCCGCGGGCGGTTTTCGCCGTAATAGCGGGCGGTGAGTGCGGCTGCTGCCGTGTTGATGCCGGTGACGGAGAGCGCAAACACCGGCAGAAACAGCCCGTAGGCACAGGAATAATAGCCCATGCCCGTGCCGCCGAGCGCGGCGGTCAGCGGAATGCGGAACACTGCACCGAGCAGCTTTGCGATCAGCGCCGATGCCATCAGCCAGGCAGAGCCGCGCAGAACGGATTGTGCTTCCATGCGAAGGCTTCCCCCCTCTGCCGGTCATGTGCAGAGACCGGCTGCTGCATAATATGCGCAGAACGGATGCTTTATGCAGCAGAGCAGGCGGTTTTTCTCATAAGGCGGAATTTTTTCAGTGCTCTCCCATTGATTTTTCCTGAAATCTATGTTATAATAGAAACAATCTGCCGGATGAAGTCATCCGCAGAATACCAACGCACAATGAAAGGAATGAAACCATCATGCCCAATAACGGAACCGTGAGAAAGATGCCTGTCAGCAAGCCCTATCTGATCACCAGAAATCAGGCGCTGCACCTTTCTCCTTCCAACTTCACTCAGTTTATGACGCAGAGCACGGTATACGGCGTTGTTGTCGATATGCCGATGGCACGCAATATCACGACGACGCTCGCTTGCTACATCAACGGCGCCGCGAACCTCTATTTCAGCCCCGGCGGGGACTATTCCGGTGCAGCTCAGCGCTATCCGAGCGTCGTGCAGACTGCCCGTGCGCTTGTCAACGCTGCCGCCTCCTATATCGAGAGCGCAAAGAAGGCGGATACGCTGGAGCTCCCGCCTGCCGGCACGCATTTTGCCTATATTCTGACGACCGGCGGCATTTACCGTCTGGAGATGCACCCCTTCGACGAGAACCGCAGCGAGCGCGACAGACTGTTTATCGGGATGTATCAGCGCGTGATGAATGAGCTGCGCGGTGCACAGATGAAGGACAAGGCGGCAGGCATTGACCCGAACGCTGCTGTCGGGAACCAATGAGCGAAAGGAGCAGAGCAATGCCTGAGCAATCCACGGAAATCAAGAAGAAGCGTATTTTCAGCGCGATCCAGCCGACCGGTGTATTCACGCTGGGCAATTATATCGGCGCGATCCGCAGCTGGGATACGCTGCAGAAGGAATTTGAATGCATCTATGCGATCGCCGATCTCCACGCGATCACGGTCATGCAGGAGCCCAGTGCGCTGCGCCAGAACACGATGCGCGCCTTTGCACTGATGCTGGCATGCGGCATGGACCCGGAAAAGAGCATCACCTTCGTGCAGAGCCGCAACCCGCATCACGCGGAGCTGAGCTGGGTGCTCTCGTGCTCGACGATGTTCGGCGAGCTGAACCGCATGACACAGTTCAAGGACAAGAGCGCCAAGCATTCGGACAACATCAACGCCGGTCTGTTTACCTATCCGGTGCTGATGGCTGCGGATATTCTTGCATATAATGCAGATCTCGTGCCGATCGGCGCCGACCAGAAGCAGCATCTGGAGCTCGCGCGCAATATCGCGATCCGCTTCAACCAGCGCTACGGTGACACCTTCACCGTTCCGGACGGCTATTTTCCGAAGCAGGGCGCCCGCCTGATGTCGCTGCAGGACCCGACGAAGAAGATGTCCAAATCCGATGAAAACGCCAACGCCTGCGTGTATATTCTCGATGACAAGGACACGATCCTGCGCAAGTTCCGCCGCGCAGTCACCGATTCTGACGCGGAGGTCGTCTTCCGCGAGGGCAAGGACGGCATCAACAACCTGATGACGATCTACGGCGCTGTGACCGGCAAAACGATGGAGGAGATCGAAGCTGAATTTGCGGGCAAGGGCTACGGCGACTTCAAAACGGCAGTCGGCGAGGCTGTCGCAGACCATCTCGAGCCGGTGCGCACGGAATATGCGCGGCTGATCGCTGACAAGGCATATCTGACGCAGTGCATCGACACAGGCTCCGAGCAGGCATACCGGATCACCCGGAAAACGCTCTCGAAGGTTTTCCGCAAGGTCGGGTTTATCGACCGGAAGTGAAAATGTACTGTGATGACCCTGTGATTTTCACCAAAAAACAGTTTGCTCAGACAGTTATTATCGGGAAGGTTTGAGAAGCGCATTCAAATCGCTTGCATTTTATTCAAAAATGGGGTAATATTAAAATACTATGATAACAAGCAAAGAGACGCTTGACGCGCTGCGGGACTGCCCGCATTACGGCATCGCTGAGCTGCTGCAGATCATGCAGGTCCTGCGCAGCGAGAACGGCTGCCCGTGGGACAGGGAACAGTCGCATATGAGCATCCGGCAGGACCTGCTGGAGGAGTGCTACGAGGCAGTCGAGGCGATCGACATGAACAGCGTGCCGATGCTGCGCGAGGAGCTCGGCGACGTGCTGCTGCAGGTCGTTTTCCATTGCCAGATCGAGAACGAGCAGGGCAATTTCTCGTTTGACGATATCTGCGATGAGGTCTGCCGCAAGCTCGTGGTCCGGCATCCGCATGTATTCGGCGAGGTGTCCGTGGAAAACAGCGACGAGGTGCTCAGAAACTGGGACAGCATCAAGCAGCAGACCAAGCATCAGGAGACGGCTTCGGAGACGCTCGAGGGCGTGTGCCGGGCGCTTCCTGCACTGATGTATGCACAGAAGCTCGGCAAGCGTGCCGCGCGTGCCGGCATGGACTGGAGCTCCGCGGAGGGTGCATTCGATTATATCCGCCGGGAGACCGACGAGCTCGAGGCTGCCATGCAGCAGGGGAGTCAGCAACAGATCGAGGAGGAGCTCGGCGATCTGCTGTTCTCCTGCGTCAATACGGCGCGGCATCTGCATGTGGACGCAGAAACTGCGCTGCGCTCGGCTTCGATGAAATTCTTAAGACGCTTCAGACAGACAGAACAGCTCGTGACGGCTGACGGCAAAGACATGTCCGCGCTGCCGATCGAGGAGCTTGACCGTTATTGGGATCAGGCAAAGAGACAGATTTCCGGCGGGGAATGAACATCACGCAGGCAGTACAAAGAGAAGCTGTCTGTCTCTTGTATCGGTTTCTTCTGTCCGAGGGGCAGATCAGAACATAAAAAAGGCTATAAAGAGAATGCAATGTGGAGGATGTAACAATGACTAAAATCGAATTGATCACCGCGCTGGTGCAGAAGGGTCACTGCACCAGAAAGCAGGCAGACGAGGCACTGAGCCTTGTCACATCTGTGCTGATCGATGCGCTGGTGAAGGGTGAGAAGGTTCACCTGACCGGGCTGGGCACATTTGAGATCCATGAGCGCAAGGCAAAGGTCACGAAGAACCCGCGCACGCTGGATCCGATGACCACGCCTGCCAAGAAGGCACCGGCGTTCCGCGCTTCCAAGTCTCTGAAGGAGGCTGTCAATCAGGGAAAGCAGGAGAAATGAGACTGGACAAATATCTGAAGGTATCCCGTCTGATCAAGCGCCGCACCGTTGCGAATGAGGCATGCGATGCGGGCAGAGTCAGTGTCAACGGGAAGCCCGCGCGCGCATCCTATGATGTCAAGGTCGGCGATCTGATCGAGATCGCGCTCGGCACAAAGACCATGCGGGTGCGTGTTGCGTCGGTAGTTGAGCATGCCGCCAAGGAGGATGCCTCCGCACTGTACACCGTTGAGCCATAAGAAAACGGCACAGGGGATCAGACCTCTGTGCCGTTTTTGTTGATGATCTGCCATGCAGCGGTCAGCCGCTCCATGCTCCATGCGGCGTTTGCCGGGCTGGTGGAGGGGAGCCTGACCGCGTTTCTGTGCGTGCGCGGAAGCTGATATCTGTCGTAATATTTCGCAGCGGTGCCGCCGTTGACAAAGATCGCCCCGATCAGCGCCGCATCCAGAATGACGGAAAGGTCATTCGGGATCGCATTGCGGATGCTGCTGTCGGACGACCCGACAATCTCACACTGCGCGATCACATCCCAGAGGGCAATGCCGTTTTGGAGCAGAAATGCGCGCTTTTCCGCAACTGTCAGCGGGGTCTGTGCATGAAACACAGCCGCGGTGACGCGCCAGAAGCGGTTCTGAGGATGACCGTAGAAGAAGCCCTGCTCCCGCGACCGCACCGACGGAAAGCTGCCGAGAATCAGAATGCGCGAGTTGGCGTCAAACACCGGCGCAATCGGATGGCAGACGGTCGTTCTCTCGTTCGGCATCGGCATTACGCAGCGGTCTGCTGCGCCTCACAGGCAGCCTGTGCCATTTCCGTCAGCTGAGCAAGATACGTCTGGCGGATGCCGATCGGTTCCAGCGCGGATGTGAGCACGGTTTTGTAATCCTCCGGGTGATTCCGGAAAAACCAGAGCGACATGCCGCAGGCGTTCTCGGTCATCCAGCACAGATTGTCGGTGATCATCCGCTGCATGACCGCGCGGACAGCGTCGGCACCGTCGCCGGGAAACGCCGCAAGCAGCGAATCCAGATCGGTGATGTCATATTGCCCCTCGCCGAAATCGGCAGCCGATGCGCGCGCCTGCTGCACCGTTCCGATGCCGTCTGCCAGATAGCTGTCATACACATCGTCCATGAAGCCGTACAGCGCGGTCATCATCTCGTCCGCGCAGGAGAGATCAAAGCAGGAGACAGTCGCAGACAAATCGTTTTCCTTGTTGACCGCGATGATATCCTCCATGATCAGACCGGCAAGCGCGGCGGTGTCCATGCCGGGGTTTTTCGACCATTCGGTGACGAAATCGGTGTAGTGCCAGCCGTAGCCGCTGACGGATTCTTCGGAAGCAATCATATAATCCGCACAGCCGCGCAGTGCATACGCTGTCTCCGCATTCGCCATGAGGCAGGTGTCAAAGCCGACCCAGTCAAAATGCACGCCTGCGCCGGTCAGGGCATCGCGGAGCGCGGGCAGCGTCAGGCGGCTTCTGAACAGCGGGTCATAGCAGAGCCCGTAGAGCGGACCCATGCCGTGCCCCCAGAGGATCAGCCCGTAATGATCGGCAGGAAATTCCTCGGCAGTGTCCGCAATAAATGCCTGCAGAAAACCCCCGTCCATCGCATGTGCATCCGTCGCACTGCGGCGGAGCCTTGTGCCGGTGCTGTCGAAGATCAGCATATCGTTGCCGTAATCCGTCATGCCGGCGGTGTGCCACTGCGCCGTGCCGCCGGTCTGCACGACAACGGTCAGATCGCTGCCGTATTCCGCCTGCTGCAGCTCGTAGATATCGTTGCTTGCCTCGTAGAGCTCGGATTCCAGATCGGCACCGACCAGATAGATCATCAGCACGGCGCGCTCCTGCTTTTGCGGGAGCAGCATGCGTTTGAGGAGTGTGAGGTCTGCCGCGCTGATGCTGCCGCTCCCGTCGAGGTCTGCCTCCGCGGTGACGTCGGCAGGTTTCGCGAGCAGATAATCGCGCAGCAGATACACGTCGTCGATATCCGTGACGCCGTCGCCGGAGACATCTCCCCTGACCGGCGTATCCGCAGCCGAAGCGGGCAGGCAGGGGAGTGCCGCAAGCAGTGTCAGCACCGCCGCGAGCATACAGCATAATCGGTTGTGTGCCTTCATATCCGGCTCCTTTCTCACACCTGCATGTCGATGCGGCTGCCTGCAGCGTCCTTTGTAACGATGATCTGCGCGGGGATCTCCGCCTTGAGATCGGCAACATGGGAGATCACGCCGATCAGTCTGGAGCCGTCCGCGAGGGTATTCAGCATGCGGATCGCCTGCCGGAGCGCATGCTCGTCCAGTGCGCCGAAGCCCTCGTCGATGAACATTGCATCGAGCCGGATGCCGCCGTTCTGCGCCTGCACCACATCGGAGAGCCCGAGTGCCAGCGAGAGCGATGCCATGAAGGATTCGCCGCCCGAGAGCGTGGAAACATCGCGCCAGCAGCCGGTGTATCCGTCGTAGACCTCAAGGTCGAGCCCTGCCTGATTGACAAGGTTTTTGGCTTCTCTGCGGCAGCGCAGGCTGTAGACATCGCCCGTGAGAAATTCGAGCCGCTGATTCGCCGCGTCAACGACCTTCCGGAAATAGAACTGCTGCACATACGCCTCAAAGCTCAGCTTGGTCTGCCCGCTCTGCTGCCCGTTCACGGTCTTGTGCAGATCGCTGATCGCCTGATAGTACGCATACGCGGTCCTGCGTGCGCCGGTCAGCTCCGAAAGGGCATTCTTCGCGCGCAGATTGCCGTCACGGATGCGCATGAGATCATCCCGGCGGTTTTGGTCGGCAGTGATGTTCGCTTCGATCTCTGCGATCTCCCCGTCGAGCTGCTCCATCGGATAGGGCTCTGAGACCGTGCACTTGCCTTCAAGCTCGCTGATCTGCGCATGGAGCGTGTGCAGCTCCTTTTCGTAGCTCCCGATGCGGTCAGCGAGTGCTCTGCGCTGATCCTCGGTGCGCTGTGCCGCGATCAGAGCGGCTTCATCGGCAAATTCGGATTCCGTCAGCGCCGCCGCAAATTCGGAGCGGTTCTCCGCTGCTGCTGCCGCGCTGCGTTCCGCTGCGCTCTGCGCCTCGGTCAGCTGGGCGGTTGCCTTCGCGAGCTCTGTGTCCGCGGACTGCGCCGCCTTCTGTGCAGCGGCGCGCTGTTCGTTCAGTGCGGCGATCTGCTTTTCCGCGCTGGCGATATGCTGCTGCAGCGCCTCCACACTGCGGTTGTCCTTCCCGATCAGCGCTTCGAGCTCGGCAGTCATCTCGCGGTACCGGTCGCCGAGCTGCTTGGCGTCGGCGTTTGCGGTGTTAAACTCAGCTTCGGCGCTCTGCCACTGCTTCAGCGCGGCATTGACCTCCGCTTCGGTCGGGGTATCGGCAGGCTTTGCGGCGGGACGCGGATGATCGAACGAGCCGCAGACCGGGCAGGGCTTTCTCGAGATCAGCCCCTCCGCCAGAATGCCGGCAATGCCGTAGCGGAATTTCTGCGTCAGTGCAAAATGCAAAGACTCGGCAGCGGTTTTCTTCTGGTTGAGCTGCATGGCGCGGTCAACTGCCGCGCGCAGCCTGATCTGCAGCTGTGCCGTCTTTTCGCAGAGCTCCACGGCATTTTCTGCCTGCTTTTTCTGCTGCCCGAGAATTTCGATCTGCTGGGCGGCTGCTTCGGCGTCGTTCAGGGCTTTTGCGGCTGTGTCTGCCGCCTCCTGCAGACCGGGCAGAATCCCGTTCAGCTTTTCGATGCGCGCCTGCGCTGCGGCAAGCTGCTGCTCGCTCTGCTCGGCATTCTTCCTGATCAGCATCAGCGTTTCGGCACGCTCTGCAAGCTGCAGCTCTGTCCGGTCAGCCTGATTGCGGTCTGTCTGCTGCTGCATCGCCGCATACTGCGTCCGTTTCTTCTGCAGCTCTGCAAAATACTGATTCTGTTGCTTTTTCTGCTCGCGCTCTTTGATCTTCCCGTCGCGCGCCTGCTGATATTCCGTGAGCTTCTCGCCGATCTCCCCGAGCCTCCGGTCTGTTTCGGTGCAGACCTGCTCAAGCGGTGCGATCAGACTCTCTGCGTGCGCAGGCTGTTCCTTCGCCAGCTGTATTTTTTCTGCGTAATCTCCGCTGCCCTCGGGAAAAACGATCTGCAGGAGCGTCTCCGTGATCTTCACGTCGATCCGCTCGACCTTCTCCTTCGCTGCGGAATTCTCCTGCCTGACCCGCTCCATGAATCTCGCATAGCGCTCGGTGGCAAACAGCTTCTGAAACAGCGCCTTGCGGTCAGCGGAGGACGCATTGAGAATGCGCATGAAATCGCCCTGTGCGATCATGACCGTCTGCGCAAACTGCTCGCGGTCAAGCCCGAGCAGCGCACGGACCGCGTTGGTCGTCTCCTGATTTCCCTCCCATGTGTAGCCGTCGCTGAGACGCTCCATGCGGGCGTTTGCCGATTCGGTCACCTCGCCCTCGCCGCGCTTTTTGCGTCTGGTGAATTCCGGATTGCGCCGCACGGTGAACATTTCGCCGTCATGCATGAAGAGCAGCTCGACAAAGGTGTCGACATCGTTCTCGGCGTAGTCGGAGCGGAAGCTCTTGGAATCACGGCGCTTTTTTCCGCCGCTGCATTCGCCGTAGAGCGCATAGGAGATCGCATCGAACACGGTGGTCTTTCCCGCGCCGGTGTCCCCGCTGATGAGGAACAGCCCGTGCTCCGAGAGCTGTGAGAAGTCGACCGTCACAGCGTCGGCAAACGGTCCGAATGCCTGCATGGTCAGTGTACACGGCATCATAATGAACTCGCCTCCCCGTCAATTTCCTCGAGCAGCCGCTTTGCGATGAGCAGTGCGCCCTCCGACATCGGCGTACCCGCATTCTGTTCTGTGTAAAAGCTCCGCAGCAGCGACAGAAAATCGCTTTCCTCCGGCAGAGCGCCTTCAAAGAGTGCTGCGCGGTCGCCGCGCTGCTTGCCGTTCTGCACCGTGAGCTGCAGCAGGTTCCGGAAGACACTCCGAAGTCTGCGCACGGCGTCCGGCGGCGGACAGTCATCGGTCAGCGTGATGTGAACATAATCCTCCGTCTGCGCAAACTGCATCAGCGCGTCGAATTCCCCGGTGATCTCCTGCATGCCGTGCAGCGGCTTGAGCGGTGCGGTCGTGATCTGCAAATTGCCCTTCTCAAGCAGATCGACGACGGTCACGCTCTTATTCTGCCGCAGCTCGGAGAACGAATAGCGCAGCGGAGAGCCCGCATAGCGCACGGTGTCCCGGCTGACGCGCTGCGGTCCGTGCAGATGCCCGAGCGCGACATAATCGTAGCCGTCAAAGAGCGATGCGGGCACATTGTCCATGCCGCCGATCGCGAGCTCCTCGGAGCCGCAGGTCTGCGCACCGGTCAGATACTGATGTGCGACGATCACATGACGATCGTCGGGGCATTCGATCGGGTGATGGCGGAGCACTGTACGGATCGCATCTTCATAGGTCTTGATCTGCTCTGCCTCATCGGGGTATCTCTTTCGCGCGGACAGGGGCGTGCAGTAAGGGAGCAGGTGAATGTGCACCCTGCCGAATGCGTCCTCTGCCGTGAATTCCGTGACAGCCGCGGACTCCGCACCGGCGATATACACGCCGGAATTGGCTGCAAGCCCCGACAGATAGGAAATGCGCTCGGCGGAATCGTGGTTGCCGCTGATCAGATACACCGGCAGCTTCATCTGAACGAGATCGTTGAGGAAGTCGCTGAACATCGTCATCGCCTCGGGCGAGGGCGTGCTCCGCTGGTAGATATCTCCCGCGATGAGCACGGCATCCGGCGACTGTTCGCGCGCGATGCGGACGATCTGTGAGAGAATGTCCTTCTGGTCGGGAATCATGCTGTGATTGTGCAGAGCCTTGCCGAGATGCAGGTCTGCGAGATGCAAAAATCGCATGGGGAACCTCCTTTTTATGTCAGTGCTTTCAGCAGCGCACAGAGGAAATCCCAAGTGCGCGCCGCCGATGAAACGGACAGTGCTTCGCGCGGCGTGTGGACGTCTGAGAGATCGGGACCGACCGAGATGCACGCGATGCCCGCAGCCTTTGCGGCGAGCAGCCCGCATTCCACGCCCGCGTGAATCGTTTCGGTCACGGGCTCTTTGCCGAACATGCTGCGGTAAACATCAACCGCCGTTTGTTCAAGGGTTGTGCCCGGCTGATATTCCCAAGCCGGATATCTGCCGGATTCCGACGCGGTGCCCCCTGCGTCCTGCACGCTGTGTTTCATGATTTCGGCGAGCGCGTCCTTCTCTGCGTCGATTCCGCTGCGCAGAAGTGCATCGACATGAAAGCCGTCCTGCATGAGCTGCATGATGCCGAGATTGAGCGAGGTCAGCGGTGTATGCAGCTGTGGGTCGAGCCGCTGAACGCCGTTTGGCAGCGCGGAAAGCTGACTGAGCAGTGCAGCGGTCTGTTCGGCGGAGAGCGCGCTGTGAGCGGATTCCGCCGCGGTGCCGATCACCAGCGACAGACCTTGTTCCGCCGGAAATCCGGCACAGAGCCGATCCCGTTCGGCAGCGACCGCACCGAGCACGGCATCGGTCGTGCAATAGAACGCCGCCGTGCATTCGGTCGGAATGACATTGTCGCGCACGCCGCCGCAGAATGCCGCAAGCCGGATCGGTTCCGGCACGGCACGCAGCAGACGGAGCATTGCGGTGTTCGCATTGAGCAGGGGCTTGCCGATCTCCGAGCCGGAATGCCCGCCGGTCAGCCCCGAGAGCGTCAGCGTGAAAAGCGTGCCGGATGCCGCTTCAGCCGCAGCCGGATAGATCAGATGCAGCCGCACGCCGCCCGCGCAGCCGACCGTGAAGACGCCCTCGTCCTCGGAGTCGAGGTTGATGAGGTATCTGCCGTCGAGTTCGTCCGGAGAGAGCGCCGCAGCGCCGTCCATGCCGGTCTCCTCGTCGACCGTGAGGATGACGGTCAGCGGCGGGTGCGGTATGCTGTCATCGGCAATCAGCGCCATCGCGTAGGCGACTGCAATGCCGTCGTCGCCGCCGAGTGTCGTGCCGTCCGCGGTGAGCGTATCGGCGTCCCAGATGAGGTCGAGTCCCTCGTGCGCCATATCCTTTCTGCAGTCGGGCAGCTGCGCACAGACCATGTCGAGATGCCCCTGCAGAATGACGCGCGGGCGGTTTTCGAGTCCCTGTGATCCCGGCACACGGATGATGACATTGCCGGCGGAATCTGCATGTGCGTCTGCACCGATCTTGGCGGCGGTGTTCAGGCACCATGCCCGGATGCCGGCTGTATTGCCGGAGCCGTGCGGAATCGCGGCGATCTCCGTGAAATACCGGAACACCGCCTCCGGATAGGGGAATGCTGTCATTGGGTGTTCTCCTTTCCTACTGTATGAATGCGAGCCGGATGCGGATTCCTGTCAGAAGCAGCACGAGCGCGATCCCGCCGCAGAGCAGCGCCGGAAAGCGCAGACCGCCCGTCAGGAAGCCGACAGTGAGCGGAAACAGGAGCATACAGGTGTCATGCAGCGAGAGCAGCTCCTTAAGCTCCGGCGCCGATTCGCGGATCATGTCTCGCTGCCAGCGCATTTGAAGGCTGTCAAGAAGCCCGCTCAGAATCGGATGCCTGCCGGAAAACACATCGTTTGTGTGCGCGCGGTGATGCTCCTTGACGGCGCGCTTTGAGGTGATCGCCTGCAGCCGCTGCTCCAGCAGCGTCCGGATCGTGTAATGCAGGCTGCATGTGAGAAATACATCCGCGATCAGAAACAGCGGCATCAGCTGAGAGAGCAGCTCCGTGAGCAGATGCAGGTCAGAAAATTGCATGGGGTTCTCCTTTTTCTCGGCGATTGCACTTGCATTCTTTGCCGAAATGTGCTATGATTAGAGGGCGGTGCGCAAAACGCCGCAGATTCGACAGAAAGCGGGGAGCCAAGAAATGCTCACAATCAGTTCGGATGATCCGTTCGGCGCACAGGAGCTCAAGGCGCTGTTTGCGTCTGTCGGCTGGGCAGTTGACCTGTCGCCCGAGATGCTCTGGAACGCGATGCGGAATTCGTCTCATTATGTGACGGCGCGGCTGGACGGTGCGCTGGTCGGCATCGTGCGCAGCATGGACGACGGCATCTGGAGCGCGAATATCGACTGCATGGTCGTGCACAGCGCTTTTCAGCGGCGCGGCATTGCAGACGCGATGCTGAAAAAGCTGCTGGAGGTGCTCGGACAGATCAAATATATCAGTGTGTCGCCGGATTCGGCGTATGTGCTGCCGCTCTATCAGAAAAACGGCTTTGCGCTGATCGAGGGCGGCGTGCTGCTGCAGCGCAATCAGTGGCAGGAGGAAGGCTGATCCATGGGAACACTGTCAGAGATGCTCACAGGGCTGCACCAATATTTCCTTGACAACTTCCTCGATGCGATCGGCTTTCTGCTGACGGTCATCGGCGGCGGCTTTGCGCTGCTGCAGTGGCGTGCGTCGATCAAGAACAACCGCGCGGACTATGTGGAAAAGCTGCTCAGCAAGGTGATGGATGACGAGCAGATTCTGGAATTCCAGCGGCTGACCGACTACGGCAAGGAATGGTACAACGAGGAATTTCACCGTTCGGAGGACCGGCACATTCCGGTGATCGCAGACCGCACGCTGTTCACCTACAATTATATCTGCTATCTGTTTGACACGAAGGTCATCAACAAGAGCGAGCTGGAGATCTTCACCTACTACATGCTGGCACTGGCGCATGACGATCAGCTGGCATGCTATTTCCTCGATCTGTACCAGTATTCGGTCAGCAGCGGGCGGAAATTCCCGTTTGAACACTATCTGACCTTCTGCGAGAACAGCGGCTGCGTGAGCCGTGCCGTGCGGGAGAAAAAGTATTTTTTCTATGTACTCTGCATTGAATCGCAGGCGAATCAGCACGATATCGAGGTGCGTGTGCCCGACGAGGTGCGCGCGCTGCACAAGCTGGTCGGCTACCGGCTCTATATCCGGTCGGTCTCCCGCTGTGAGCACTGCAAATGCTTCGAGGACGGCAAGTGCACGGCGAAGCAGTCTGTCAGCGATCATCTGTGGCTCTGCGCGGACAACCCCTGTCCGTCGTTCGATTTTGAGACATCGCTGTGGACGGAGTGATCATATTCATTATAGCATGCAGACGGGTATCTGTCAATCTGTATCCGGCAAAATGTACAGAAAAATGCACGCGCTGTTGTAGATTCATCTGATTTCGCACAGTATCGGTTGACGAAAAGGGTGATCCATGCTATAATATATACAACTGTTTCATTTTCAGAGGGGGAGTTTTTTTATGCTTTTGACAGAAAGGCGGCTCAGACGTGCTGCCTGTGCACTGCTGACAGCATTTGCAGTGCTCTTTTCAATGGTGACCGCCGCGGTTCCGGCGCTGTCTGCCTATGCGGCGGGCGGCTCCTGCGGCAGCTCAGCCTCGTGGACGCTCTCGGGCGGGACACTGACGATCAGCGGCAGCGGCACCGTGACCGAAAAGGCATGGTCCGATTATTCCGCGCAGATCACCGAGGTCGTGATCGAAAAGGGCATCACCTCGATGCCTGCGGGCTCATTCAGCGGCTATACCGCACTGAAAACACTCTCGATGGGCTCAACGCTGAGCGAGATCGGCACTTTCTTCTGCTCGGGCTGCTCCGCGCTGACAAAGGTCACCTTCTCCGACGCGCTGACCGTGATCCCGATGTGTGCCTTCCGCAACTGCTGGGTGCTTGGATCGCTGTCGCTCCCGTCGCAGCTGACGTCGATCGGCAACGAGGCATTCTTCAACTGCATCGCGCTGACGACCCTGACGCTGCCCGACAAGGTCACCTCCGTCGGAGACAGTGCCTTCTATGCGAACAACATCAAATCCCTGACGCTGAACAGCGGGCTCAAGACGATCGGCGTCAATGCATTCTATTTCTCGTGCTTCCCTTCTGTGGAGATTCCGTCCTCCGTGACGACCATCGGGAAGGAAGCCTTCGGCATCTGCTATCTGAATGTCACGATCTCCAACGGGCGCAGCAGCGGCTATACCGAGAGCGAGGACAAATGCACGATCATCGGGCAGACGGGCAGCGCCGCACAGACCTATGCGACGACCTACGGGCATCCTTTTGTCGCAGCGGGCAGCTCGACGCACACCCACACCGGCACATGGATCGTCGACACGGAAGCCACCTGTGAAAAAGCCGGCTCGCGGCACTATGTCTGCACGGTCTGCGGGCTGACCGTCACCGAGACGATCCCCGCGACCGGACACAGCTGGTCCGACTGGAAGACCGACAAGGCGGCGACCTGCACCGAGGACGGCTCTCAGTCCCGCACCTGTGCAAACTGCGGCGAAAAGGAGACCAAAACGATTCCCGCCACCGGTCACAGCTGGTCCGACTGGAAGACCGACAAGGCTGCGACCTGCACCGAGGACGGCTCTCAGTCCCGCACCTGTGCCAACTGCGGCGGGAAGGAGACGAGAACGATTTCCGCGACCGGTCACAGCTGGTCTGACTGGAAGACCGACAAGGCGGCGACCTGCACCGAGGACGGCTCTCAGTCCCGCACCTGCGCCAACTGCGGCGAAAAGGAGACCAAAGCGATTTCCGCGACCGGTCACAGCTGGTCCGACTGGAAGACCGTCAAGGCGGCGACCTGCACCGAGGACGGCTCAGAGTCGCGGACATGCTCGGTCTGCGGCGAGAAGGAGACCCGCGTGATCTCCTCCTCCGGCGCACACAAGTGGTCCGACTGGAAGACCGACAAGGCTGCGACCTGCACCGAGGACGGCTCCGAATCCCGCACCTGTTCCAACTGCGGCGAAAAGGAGACCAGAGCGATCGCGGCGACAGGACACTCATGGGGCGCATGGAAAACAGTACATGCCGTGACCTGTACCGAGGACGGCGAACAGTCGCGGACATGCACCGTCTGCGGCGCTTCCGACAGCAGAACGATCGACGCGATCGGGCACACATGGAGCGACTGGAAAACCGAAAAGGCGGCTTCGTGCACCGAGGACGGGCTCGAATCCCGCACCTGTCTGGAATGCGGCGAGAAGGAGACCCGCGTGATCTCCTCCTCCGGCGCACACAAGTGGTCCGACTGGAAAACCGACAAGGCTGCGACCTGCACCGAGGACGGCTCGGAATCGCGGACATGCTCCGCCTGCGGCGAGAAGGAGACCAGAGCGATCGCGGCGACCGGACACTCATGGGGCGACTGGAAGACGCAGAAGGCAGCCACCTGCACCGAGGACGGCGCCGAGACGCGGACATGCTCCGTCTGCGGTGAAAAGGAGACCCGTGCGATTCCCGCGACCGGTGCGCACCGGTGGTCTGAATGGAAGATCACCGTGCAGCCGACGCTGACGACCGAGGGCATGCGCGAGCGCACATGTGCCGTGTGCGGCGAGGTCGAGCGGGAGACAATCCCGAAGCTGACCGGATATACTGTCACGGTGCTGTGCGGTGAGGGCGGCACGGCGACCCCGTCGGGCGAGACGGTCGTTGCAGAGGGCGACAGCCTGACCGTGACGTTCAAGCCCGAAAAGGACTACCAGATCGCAGCCGTGATTGTGGACGGCGTTGAGCAGAGTGCGGACAAATCCGTAACGATCAGCGATATTCACAGCACACACACGGTCAGCATCACCTTTATGAAGAAGACCGTCCAGCAGGAGCCGGTCTGCATCGGTGTGACCGCGGTCTCCAAGCGCGATTACTGGATCGAAGCGAAGCAGTTTGACATGTCGGAGTTCATCATCACGGCACTGATCAACAGCAACGGCGAGACCGTCCGGAAGGATATCACCGCGGATTGCACGCCGGATTATATTCCAGACCGCTTCTACACGCTGAGCATCGTCGGCACGGAGACACTGCCGTTCACCTATCACGGCACCGATCCCGCGCTGCTGAAATATGTGAGCGAGTACCAGATCACGGCACAGGTCAATGTGCTGCTGCGCGGGGATTCCGACCTCTCCGGCGAGGTGACGACCTTCGATGCCGGAAGGGTCCTGACCGAGTACAACTGGCGGATCATTGACTACGATTCCGATACGGGCGATCTGGAGCTGGCTGCGATGGATGTTGACGGAAACGGCATCGTCGATTCCAGAGATGCTACGGGGATACTGTACTACCTCGTCCTGCCGATCATTGATGTCCCGCAGGATTGGGAGACCGTGTTCCGGCTTCTGAAATAGCGGACAGAGCGGCAGCAGACCTTCTGTTGCCGCTTTGCTCATGCATGAATGCTTCTCCCGGTGCATAGGCTCCCTTGAGGAGCGTGTTGCGGTCATGGGTGATCTGAATTTGTGGAATACCGTGTTCTGGCAGTGGGTTCTGCCGGTGCTGCTTACGGCGGCTGCGCTGATCTGTGCGATCCGGCTGCACGGGCGACCGGTCCTGGGCTTTGGCAGGCTGCTCCGCAGGGCTGCGAAAACGCTCACCGGCAGCGATGCGGCATCGGCGGAGCAGCGAAGGGTCTCTGCGGGGGCACTGGCTGCGGTGATGGGCACCGGCAATCTGGTCGGCACGGCATTTGCGCTGATCAGCGGGGGAGCGGGAGCGGTTTTCTGGATGTGGGTCTCGGCGCTGCTCGGTATGGTGCTGGTCTATGCCGAAAATCTGCTCGGCATGCGCTGGCATACGCATTGCCGCGACGGAACGGTCTGCGGCGGCACCTTCGCGATGCTGCGGGAGGGGCTCGGCTCCGGTGCTGCCGCCGGGGCATTTGCGGTCTGCTGTGCAGCCGCCGGGCTCGGAATGGGAAATCTCGCGCAGAGCAGCACGATCGCACAAACAGCAGCAGGTTATGGGATCTCTCCGGCGTCTGCCGGGCTGACCGCCGCGCTGCTCGCACTGCTTGTCCTTCACGGCGGACGGCGCCGCATCGGAGATGTCTCCGCAAGGCTCATGCCGCTGATCAGTCTGCTGTATCTGATCGGGTGTGCCGTGCTGCTGGTCCGCAACCGGGATGCGCTGCCGTCTGCGATCATGCGGATTCTCCGTGAGGCAGCAGGCTTTCGCGCTGTCGGGGGCGGCTGGACAGCTTCTCTGCTGATGCGCAGTCTGTCAGTCGGTCTGCGGCGGGGCATCTTCTCAAATGAAGCAGGGCTCGGCACCTCGTCGCTGCTGCACATGCAGGCGGGAAATCCGTCCGGCAGAGAACAGGGACAGTGGGCTGCACTGGAGGTCTTCACGGACACGGTGCTCTGCTGCACGCTCACTGCGCTGGTCATTCTCACGGCGCCCTGCGGAATCTCCGCGGACAGCGGCGCCGAGCTGCTCCTCACGGCATTCCGCTCGGGTCTGGGCAGCTTTGCGGGCGGATTTCTCGCTGTCTGCATGGTGCTGCTCGCCTTTGCGACAATGATCGGCTGGTATCCCTGCGGTGCATCGGCAGTTCGGTTTCTGTTCGGCAGACAGGGGGAGCAGGTCTATTTTGCGCTGTATATCCTGTGTGCGTTTGCGGGTGCATTCGGCGGCAGTGTGTGGGTCTGGGCAGTCTGCGACCTGTGCAACGGGCTGATGGCGCTGCCGAATCTGTGCGGGCTGCTCTGTCTGTCGCGGCAGCTGCCGGAATGCGAGGCACAGGACGCTCAGCACGGTTTGCTGAGCAGAAAAGAAAGGGAGACATCGGAATGAAAACAGTCATTGACCGAAAGCTGTATGACACGGATACCGCGCGGCTTGTGAAGCGGGCGGATTTCACCGATGCAGACGGAAGGGTCTGTCAGCAGGCGCTCTACCGACGGCGTGACGGCGCATTCTTCCTGCTGCTTTCGGGCTCGCTGAGCAAGGGCTCGGCTGTGATCGGCATGATTGAGAAGCCTGAGCCGCATATCGTGCCGCTGACCTATGACCGCGCGATGATCTGGATGACCTATGAGGCGACCGATGCGGAATTCCGGGCGGCGTTCTCGGAGTCCCCCGATCCCTCCTGCGGCTCCATGACGGTCTGGCTTCCGGCTGCATCGGCTGCAAAGCTGCGTCTGACGGCAAATCGCCGAAAAACGACGGTGCAGGCATTGATCGACGAATGGATCGACAGCCTGTGACGGATGCACTGCGCAGAAAAATTTTCAGAAAAATGCAAAAAGGGCTTGACAAATCCATTTTGATGTGCTATAATAGGGAAGTCGTCAGGGAAGACGGCAGATGCGGATATGGCGGAATTGGCAGACGCGCATGGTTCAGGTCCATGTGATAGCAATATCATGGAGGTTCAAGTCCTCTTATCCGCACTGAACCCTCATACCAGCGTATGAGGGTTTTTCATTCGCAGGTGTAGTTTAGTGGCAAAACATCAGCTTCCCAAGCTGAGGTTGAGGGTTCGATTCCCTTCACCTGCTTCACGCGATTTATTTCCTTTTTTAGGGCGTATCTGCGATAAATTCTTCGTAGATGCGCCTTTTTTCTTATCATTTGTTAGGAAAGATTCTTCCTCATTTTGAAGCATATTTCATGATTAGGAAAGATATTTCTTTTAACATATGACAGAGGTATGACAGATTTTGATGCTCAATGATGTCTAAATCGCACAGTTGAAACCGTATTACAATCGAAAATAACACAGGCTATGGATCGACCATAGCCTGTTTTTTTTTGTGCAAATGACAGAATTTCCCGCGTTATATATAGTAGGTACTCTACTATTTTGACAAGGGGAGGTGAGGATCATGAGGAAGCACGATTCGTTTTCCGGGCACAAGAAATCTAAAGACGGGAGGAATTTCAAGCGATACTGTGTATGGAATAAGAAAACCGGAGCATTGGTAGCGGCTGCGGCTACTGCAAAAGAATGCTCAAAAGCTATGGGCGTGTCAGTTCAATACTTTCATTCTATACCATACTTTCAATCACTCGGGAGATGCCGAAAATGGGATATCGAATCCTACTTTGAAGATGATGCTATTGATTGAATCATCTAACCTTTAATAAGTTGGAGTAGTATTCGCTTTTTCTGCTGTGAGGAGTGATAGAAATGAGTAAATCATACGGCAGAGAATATGTCAAGCGCAGGACTGCGGAATTATATGACTCTCTGCCTATGGAGCTGGAAGCCAGGAAAGCCTGTTATGCTGTCAGGGATGAGATTATCGAGATCAATTATCAGTTTTTCAAGTATGTCGCATCAAATACCTTTGTCGAAGGTGCTGATTTTGAGGATAAGCTTCAAACCGCGCTACTGTCTTTCCTTCAAATGTGGTGGAAATACAAATGGACTCCGAAATACCGCGGTGACTTGTCATTCGCCGTATTCTTCAAACCGAGAATTTCAGAGGAGATACAGAGACATTTGAATCCTGTGAGTTACACGATCAAGAGGCAGTTGTGCCTTAAAGTTGCAGAGCAGTTAGGTAAAAAATGGACCGATGTGACCTACAGTGATATTTCAAAAGCCAAGTTATCTCCGGAAGATGCTACAGCATTGTGCGTTATCCTCGGTAAAAATATGCCATCTGACATCACCGAGTATGAGGAGTATATCCCAGATAGGACTCATGAAACCTCTACAGACAGATATCTAAATACTAGATATAATTCGATAGAAGAGATGCTTATACAAGAAATGATCGAGCGTGAATCCAGGCTCACTGACATGGATCTATTTGAATTATCCGATCTTTTAACAATACCAGTAGAAGAATTGAAAGCAGCTTTGCCTCGTGCTTTGAAAATGCTACATGCAAGATTGACAGAAAACCTATGATAGAAAACCGACTCTGCACATATACAGAGTCGGTTTTTTTTTATCATTGCAGGATTCTCTTGACAGATCTAATATTCCTGGACAGGACATCGCGCAGAGCCTCATCATCATGATTCTTCATCCGCTGAGTCATTTTAACGATATCATCAGAAAACGCTCTTGTGAAATCGGAATCCTCGGCGGCCATGTCATCATTACACATATTCCAGTATTCAATCAGATCAGTGTCAAATTCTTCTCGGCTGATTGATCCATCGAGAAATTCTCCGACATATTTCAGCATAAACTGGATATTCGGCATTTTCTTCACGATATTATTGACTGCATTGGCAAGTTTTCCTCGCTTATCTCCGGTCAGCTTCGAGTATTTATAGTAGTTTCTGATATATTTCCAAAAGAAATGACCCTTTGATGTAGTAGCCTGCCATTTGCGGAACAGTGTGAACGGCACATCATAATACTGATATACATCTCCTGCTCCGCCGTTCCGATCTTTGAATTGAACAATCAGATCTCCGGTCTTGTCTTTTCTGCTCTTCATAAACAGTCTGTATGCCCAGACATTAGATGACTTGACACGAAACAGTCTACTTGACAGATCCTGTGTATTGATCGCAGCCAGAATATTCTGCATCAGCCTTTTGCAGGGTGTCTTTGCAGCTTCAAATGCAGTCCAGCCATATTCATTGAGAGTCGTTTCAATCGACATCATAGCTGATTCGATAGAACGCTCAGTCGATCCATTGATTTTCTTTCCATTGATCCAGTATTTCAGAACAATAGAATCGCCTTGCAGAAAAGCTGATGCAGATACTTTTGATTTACCGACTGACCGATTCATCGAGAATGCATCATCGATCTGGTAAAAGCCTAGAATATGCATTGCCTCTGCAAATTCTTTGACATCAATCATATCTGCACCGCCTTTTGTTAAAATAGGATGACATAATCCTCATAAGCATTTCGAATCCGCTGAGATATTTTCTTGTAAATTGCATTCGACAAGCTTGTGATGTCCGAATAGGTTGCCGGAGTGAAAAAATCGCATCCGAGTGTTCTCTCATCGGGAGATACTTCAATCGTATTCACGCGAATCTTATTGGAATAGGTTGTGAGGTTGACATTGATCGTCATATCTTTAACTTCATTCGGATCACCGCCAAATTCCTCTTTGAGATGATACAACAGCGTAGTCCATACATCAAACGTATCTGAGCTGGACTGCCGCTTTTCTTTGCCGTACAGTTTCTTATACATCTCATTCCCGAGGTCTTTGACTAATCTCGTGAGCGGAGTCTTTTTCGGATCAAGTTTCAGATTGATACATCTGATATATCTCTTCATCTGTCATCACTCCACCGGTACAAATGAAATCGTACCATCTGAATTTTTCTTGATGTAGTAGTTTGTATCTACGGTCATCGCATCAATCGCGGTTTTCATCGAGGTCATAGATGTTCCGAGCAGATCAAGAGATTTATTGTGATTCAGCGCGTCAAGCAGGTCATTCCATGTGACCTTATCGACCGTAATATCTCCGGATGATCCGACAAGCGGAAGAGGATTTCCTGCCTGATCGGTGAGAGACACCGATGTAGTCTTATGTGTACCAGACTGACCGATTGCGCTCCAGAGTTCATGCTCTGTTGAAATATAAGTATCTGTAGACTCATCTGTGCTGATCGTAGAAGTATCTCCAGACCATGTGACTGCATAGAATCGGAGTGCTGCCGGTGAGAAGAAATGCTGATCCTCAATCTTTGCCTTGATGTAAAGATCTGCTTTGAGAGAAACATTGAACACTGTAGCATCATCGACCGTAGAATATCCTCCGGCGATAGTTGCATCAATGACTGTTTTACTCATGATGTATCTGTCAAAATTCAATGATGCCCCATGACTGCGCTTTGCCTGATCGGAGTCCATCGGATATCCGATATAGTTTGTAGCGGCTTTCATGATGAAATCCTGGATAGACAGAGATTTATAGGAATCATCAATGCCCTTTGCCGCCCATACAGCAGAGCCGATGAGGTTATTGAATACCTTTGTGTCTTTATACCACTGCCGGTAGTCATATCCATATGATGCAGGAGGCTTCGGCACAAGCGCATTCGGCTGATAGTAGGCATCAATGTTCGGGATTGCTACTCTCTGGAGCGGATGGTCAATAAACGGACCCCATGTTCCGAGATTCGGATCGCTTGCATTGAAGCTAGTTGCATTCCACCATGATCCGAGATAATCAAGCTTCGATGTGCAGTCAATTCCGAGCGGAGTTTCAGAATCAATCTGAATCGTGCTAGCCGCCGGGATCATGACCGATATGCGGTGTGTATTCTTTTCAACTGGCACGAGAAACATATTCTGTGACGGTCCGACATATCCGCCGTTTATTGCCATCAGGAAATAGACATAGGGGGAATTTGCACCGTTCACACCATAGATGCGGTTTCCGTTTCTGTCAAATTCAAGCTGATTATACATCGTCAGGAAGATGCTACTATTCAGCATCCATGTAGCAGAGCCTCCGGTCAGGAATCTTGAAGTGACTTCCGAAGATGTCAGGCAGATTGAAAGAAATTCGTCAGAAACATATCCATAGATCTGCTGATTGACCGTGAACGATGAAACACTCTGGAGATCCTCTGCTGACGGAACACCGCCACCGGATGCCTGTCTGCGGAGATACACATATCCAGTATTGTAGATTTGAAGCACATTCGCGTTATCGACTACATTGTCTGAAACAGGAATAAGCGCAGGACTGGATGGATTTGTCACTCGGTCAATCTCATAAACGACAAGACTTGAATCATCACGGACAAAGCTGTACGCTCCGGCAGCAAATGATTCGAGCAGCTTTGCTTTCAGAACAGGACTATCTGCTGTTGTATCTGCGATATCTCCGTTAAACAGATGCAGAGAATATGGAGAATAAGATGCAATGGGTCCGAACGGGATTGTGCCTGTAGCAGTCATTGATCCGCCGAGCATATCAGGGGGAAGTGTTACACCTGAAACCCCATCGACTGTGCCTGTGATCCCTCTTGTAGCTAAAACTGCAAGCCCGGTCTGGATTGTAGAAACATCTGAAACTGTGACATCGACCTTTGATGCGGTATCGTTTGAAGTATAGTATGTAGTCACATTCGCAGAGTCCATGTCGATGATCGAACTGTATTCAGATGTCAGCGCGGAAACATCTGACGGGAACTGTCTTGTATAGCTGGCTACTCCGAAATTCGCAATCGCTGCGGTAGGTAATGAAAAGATGATTTTAGCCGCCCACGGAAATGCAGCCGGTCCGAGAAAATCTCCATTCTGAGGATCCGATGTGCTTGTCGATCCAGTAGTAGCAGAAACACCATAAATCACTCCGCTATCGGTAAACCCAGAAAGCAGGAGATAGAATCCGGTCGTGATGCGGTCTTTCAGTTGCAGTCTGACTTTCGGCTTATCTGTAAAATCCGGTACAAGATCTTTTGTCGGAGTACTGCTTGTCGCTGTCCATGTGCCCTGCTGGATCACAACACCGTCAATGATCTTCGAGAAATCCCGGATCTCATCAGTCAGATCCTGTGTAACATCAGTGATAGTCTGAGTCGGAATGCTTGAAGATGTAGGGCTTGCAGTAGAATTATTAGAGATGAGCTGCCCGTAGTCCGTGACCTTTTCCGACCAGGTATTCTCATCTCCTGCACCGATAAACAGAGAGCCGAAAATCGTATTGGATCCGCAGAGTCTTGATGTAGCAGGAAGCTCATATTCAACATAATGCGGTCCAGAAACAGAATCAGCTTCTGCTTCGACATACAGCAGCATAGAAGATCCGAATCCGAGCGTAGATGCAAGCCATTCAGCCTCACTCGCCGGAGTAGCATCAGGATCAGCAGTCAAAGCATGGCGCATATAGATTTCATAAGCAGAATAACCTACTACTCTACCTTCATTATACAAAACTCTAGGCATAAGAAAATCACTCTCCTATCGGGTTAAAAGTATATTTCCGATACTATATTATATAAGGTTTCAGTTGGTGAAATAACCTTGTATTTATTCGGTGATGGTATTGGAAAAAGGGTATTTGACATTTCAGAATCTATATAAAGGATTGAAAAAGTCCTGTCGTAATGTTCGATGGAAAACGAGCGTGACACAGTATGAAATAAACGGTGTAAAGAATACCGCAAAGCTTATAAATGAATTGAAAATGGATAAATATAAGATATCCGAGTATCAGGTGTTCCATATATTCGAGCCAAAACCGCGGAAAATCTGTGCTACAAGAATCAAAGACCGTCAGTTTCAGAGAAGCTTATGTGATAATTATGTATACCGTGAATTGACTAAACATTTCATTTATGATAACTGCGCTTGTCAGATCGGTAAAGGCACACTATTTGCAGTAAACAGAATGAAAACGCACCTACATAAATTCTACCGCAGAAATCGGAGTGTATCTGGATATTATCTGAAATGCGATATTCACCATTTCTTTGATTCAATCCGGCATGATAATGCAAAAGATGCTATAGATAAGCGCATTCCAGATTTGACTGCAAGGAATTACATCTATCAGATTATAGACAGCTTCGACGGAGATACTGGAATCGGATTAGGTAGTCAGGTCAGTCAACTCATTGCGCTTTCGGTTCTAGATGACCTCGACCATATTATCAAAGAGAAGCTTCATATAAAACATTATGTTCGATATATGGATGACCTTGTTTTGATCCATGAAGATAGAAAGCATCTTGAATATTGCCTCGAAGCAATAAGAGATCATCTTTCCGATATCGGATTAGAACTGAATGATAAAACATCATTGCAACCGATCCGACACGGAATAACATTTCTTCACTGGAAATTCATTCTGACTGAAACAGGAAAAGTTGTAATGACACAGGAGAAATCGAGGTCAAAGCGTAGGAAGAGAAAGCTTCGTAAAATGGTAAATCTTGCAAAGAGTGGTAATATGAAGTACGATGTTATTGACAATTCATTAATGGGAATCAATGCGCATCTGTCTCACGGAAACTGCTGGAGTGAGATTCGTGATTTGTATAAAATCACTTATATATAAAAGCATAAGCAGACCGGAATAAAACTTCGGTCTGCTGCCTTTTATATGTGACCTGCCGTACAAATAGTCTAATACCTTTTACAAAGGCAAGTACATCGGCAGATTATTTCGCCGGAGTCTCACCGGACAGGATATATTCTCCTTGCATCTGACGCACTGCTTTCATCATATATTATACATGACTACTTGATCTCGCGTTCTATGGAAAGGTGCAATCGGCGGCGGGGAGCCCTAGATTGTTGTTCGCATTGTTGTTGTTCAAAGCGCCTGTCGTGTTGACATTTCGGAAATTGTTGCAGTTGGAAGGGTAGGGAGTCCGGAGCATATCAGAATATATCCTACAATCAATCTTTATAAGACTTTCCAAATTGTTCTTTGAATCGCCTTATATCACTATTTCTCCACGCTTTTACTTTGTCCTCGGCTGTCAGCATCAATCCGCTCCATATTTCTTTCTTGTCATTTGGAATACTATATGTTTCAAATGCAATCGTCATCAAAGCCCATAACGCTTCAAAATTCATCAATACAGTATGCTGGAGCATAATTCTTTTCTTCGCCATTTCTGCATCTTTCATGTCATATTTGTTTGATACTTTAATATTTACAATAGCTTTGTAGCACTCATCAATAATCCTATTACAAAGTGTCCACCTTGATTTCTTCGGAAATACCTTTTCGTTTTCGCACATCTGCAGAGTATATGCTGTCATTGTGAGTGTGTCTGCCAGTGCTTGCAGCTTATTTTCTGTTCTTTTGTTTACAGGTACTGACATAGTTTTATATCCTTTCTGAATAGCCCTAATGGAATGCTGCCCCTCTGATCCCTCCCTCACGGTCGGGGAGGGGCAGCAGATTAGGAGATTATTGGATGCAAGCGGCGGCGGGGAGCCCTAGCCTGCTGTACGCACTGTAGTGGTACAAAGCGCCTGCCGCGCTGACAGTTCGGAAATGGTTGCAGTAGGAAGGGTAGGGAGTCCTTAACCACCAGTAGTGTGCATTTCCATTAGACTTTTTGTATTTTATTCTCTTTGCATCTGTCGCGCCCTGATAGTATCCCATAAGAGTACCGACTGTTGTGTCCGTAGTGGAAAATCCGATTTCCATAGGTGAAAGCAGGAATAGCCGATCTGTCTGAATATTATAATTTGTTGACAGTGTAAAGGTCGTACCATCAAGAGAAGTAGTCTCAAAGTATTGATTTGTTCTGCTCTGGATTGTCGGTATAGCCAGAACATCTACAAAGCTCGGAGACAGCTTTGTCAGCTTTCCAGCAATATTACTGCTTCCGTATGGTCTATCAAAAATCGTCTGCGGTTTCCACCATGCATTTGCGGCTTTGTCAGAATTGAGATACTGTCTTGCACCGGATTGCAGATAATTATTTGAGCCGTACCGTGCTCTATGAATATGATTCATTGATCCGTAAGATGATGTACCCGCCTGATTTGTCGGCCCTGCAATCGTGCCTAAATCTGTTGCAGCCGGAGATGTACCGTCAACCCATTCAGTCAAAGTCAGTGCGTTCCATCCAGTTGCCGCTGTTGGGTTTTCCATAGCCGTGAGAGATGCTGTAGGTGCATATCCTGTCACCGTTTTTGGTGTCTGAGTATACGGCCAGCTCATCACGATTTGGCTATTTGCCGGAAGTTCTGCTGTCGATGTGAAATAATATGTCTTATTTCCGCCGTATGATGCGTCATAATTCGGAATCGTGAATTTATAAGTGCCAGCCGGAAGCGCCTGATTAGTATACAGAAAAGCCTCTGCAGCATCCATTGTAATCACATCATCAAGCAATAACTCACAAAGAGTCATAGAATGAGTATAGCCTTGTGCAGTCAAAGTCGGGTCGAAATGATTATCATATGCCACTACTTGAAAAGCTGTTCCGGTAGAAGGGTTAAAATTATCATAGATAATACTTCCGAGAGGATAATATTGAGGTGCTAATCCGGCTCTGACTATTTTCCTTATACCTTCCCATGTATAATACTGCGGAGATCTATATACAAAATTTCCGCTTTGATCGAGAATATGCTTTACCTCTTTATTAGTTCCAGTAATCGGGATTTTATTGATTGAAGGATACATATCAGGTATAGTTATAGATACAGATGATGGAGGCAGCTCCGTGTCAACGGTCAGCACGTTCGCGCCCTTTGCGGTCGGGATCGTGACGGCGGCATCGGTGCTGTGCAGTTCGTCCGCATAGTCTCCGATTTTTGCAAGAGGTTCGTTGACGATTGTGGTTTGTGGTTCGGCTAGGACGTACCATACAGTCACTGGAGTTCCTGCGGCGTATTGTGCGGCGAGGTATTCTTTCAGACCAGCGACCGTGTTTCCGCTTGTCTGCGCGTTCATGATATCTAGTCCGAAATTCAAGAATAGGTTACGAAGGTCAGAATAAAAACAAATAGATGTTTCTGTTGAATAACTGTACGAAAATGGCAAGTGAGAACAGATCACGTTGTTTCTACTAGCTGCATTTTTTGCAACAAAAGTGCTATATAGCGTAAGCGTTGATGTTGAACCTTGTTTGAGATATGATTCCTCCCCCGTCAGCACCAACTTCTTGATCCGCCGCACCGTCTGCGTCTGCCCGAGGTAGACAGGCACAGTCTGTCCGGCGCAGGTGATTGGGATTTTGTAGCCGTAGGGCTCGTAGGGAAGGGCGGTGGAGCCGGTGTTGAGCATGAATTCTGACGCGGTTATTGTAACGCCTGTATAGTCTGCACTGTCGCTTCGTCCACGGAAAATAAGCGTTGACACTGTTTCACCGGCGTTTATTTTGAAAGGTGGATTTCGCAAATCACGGGCGGGCGTTCCGCCGCTGAATGAAATATACAGATTTGGCGTGAATGCTGCATTGCTCACGGAGAAATTCAGATACTTGTCGCCGCTTATTGCGTTTATTTCACTTATGAGCGTTGTCATTTTATCAGCATCAATGCTTATATCCGCATAATAGGCGTTTCGCTGTGTGCCATACGCAACGGTTACGGCGCTGTTGAGATTCCCCGTCCTCACGCCGACAAACTCTGGCATGATAATATTCTGCGGCGATGGCGTTCCGGTTTGCTGTCCGTTGCCGAGCATCGACCACGCAGTCAGAGCGCCCGCTGTATCACAACAAAACTTGATAGGCTCACCTTTGATCGGAGGAGTTTTTGTAATAATACCTTGTCTTGCAGGTGTCGTATAAATAGGCATTTTATATACTCACCTCTTTATGCTTCATAGATGAAGTATAGTGGATTATCTTTTGTAGTCAGGAGATCATATTCAGCTTGCGTCATGATCGGAGGAGTAAATGATATTCCGATTGTTCCTGTTGTGGTAATAGGGGATCCAGTGATTGTGATAGAGCTGTTAGGGCTTGATGCGGCGACATTTGTTACAGTTCCGCTAGGCTCATCACCGGAAGGAATCAATACCCATGTATTTCCGTTTGAGATCAGCAGATCTCCGACTTCGGCAGCTACTCCCTGATATGTTCCGGCAGTGATGACTATATATGTGTATCCGTTATTTTCCTCTGATGCCGTAGGGAGAGATTCGACAGTACCGCCTGTTCCGAGACTCCCTTTGAAAATCATCGGCCCCTTGATCTCATTGATGAGTACAAGGTATCCTGATGCGACATCTGCTGCGAGGTCAGCATCTACATCTCCTGTGTCGGAAGATGTGAAATCCTGCGTAGCCTGATATATTGTCCCGGCATCTTTATAAACGAGCTGACCCTTTGTATACTGTGTAGCCGGAGCATATTCCACAGGAGATCCATCTATAGGTGTATGCGCTACAACTTCAATCCCGTCAAAATAGATGAATCTGACCGGATACACGTTTGTACCTGAATCATTCATGAAAAACCAGCCGTAGACAGGATGAGAGTTTTCCGGTGTATACCATCCATACCACGCTGTCCAGTTTCCCGGACCGAGTTTCGGAACAGTGCAGACATCACCGACATAGATGTAAATGTCAGTGTCCGGAACATGCATGTGAATATCCTGAATCAGAACGCTGTCCATATTTTATACCCTCTTTCTTTATAACTCAATGAGATTTCCGGCGGCAATATCTGCGGCAAAATCGGCAGATTCGGTTTCTTCGGTATCGCAGGAAGTGAAATCCCGTGCTGCCTGATATACTGTTCCGATTGTGTAATACAGGAGCTGTCCGAGCCTGTAAACTGTTGCAGGAGCATATCTATACAGCGTCACGGTTTCTGATGCCGGTGTCGGAGCATGACTTATCATGTAGACATCAATCAGATCAATGCTCTGGATCGGCTTTACATCTCCTGTTGCAAGATTGCGCAAAGACCATCCCATGAACGGGCGGTTTCCTCCCCATGTATACCAGCCGTACTGGACTTCAAAATCAATATCGCTGAATCTACCGATTCTGATAATGTCTCCCGGAACGAGATATTTGCCTGTATTCGGAATCTGTAATTGCATAAAAATCACCGCCTAGCTACAGTTTTCTACACCTTATAAAAGGTTAGAAACCGTTTCCGGGCGGTGAATTATTATTTATTCAGGATCGCGATCAATTCTTCTCTTGTCTTATGCCTGCCGCAGCATTTACTTCCCTCTGGACACCACATAAGGTATTCGCAGTGCGGTACAAGCTCTGATGCGAATTTTTGATTATAGACAGATACCGCAAGCTTCATTTGCTTTGCTACTTCATGGATAAACTCCTGCGCTCTGGAGCATAGTCGCTTATGACAGAAATGGATCAGGGCTTCCGGAGTAAATCCGATCACTAATTCAGAGGTAGTAGCTCTCGGGAGGATCATATTTGAATCCTGTACTGCTCTTGATTCTGAAATTCCATCCTCCAGCAGAGCATCTTTTATCAATGTTCTGTAACGGTCGATCATCTGCATCGCTTCATAGTATATATGATTTGCATTGTCGCTCATCTCAATAGATTTTGGAGTCGCATAATTGAATCCGGTCTTATCAATATAGCGGAAGGATGCCATATTCTTTACGATTTGATCCGGTGAAACATCTGTGATGCGCATGGACAAATCGGCATAGTTGTCAATATCAGTAAGGTCTGGATCCGCTCCGATCTCATGTCGCATGATCTGCTCGGCTGTTCCGCGGTCAATATCAGAGATTCTGAATTTGATGTATTCGCACCGGCTGCCACTCATATGCCCTGATTTCTGGCAAGCCGCTCCGACTCTTTCTGCATATTTTTCATCCGTATCATAGCATACACATGCAAATTCACCGTGATTCTGGTACAGATGCTCCAGCACTTCCGGATTCAGTATTTCTACATTCACTCTTTCTCACCCTTTGTTAAAACTTGAAATGTGTCAAGGTCGATGCCGTATTTCGACTTGATATATTTGATTATTCCCGGAGCTGTGATCTCATGACCTAAAGGCTGAATATCAAGTATAGAAAATACGTCATCAATAAACCGCTTGATATCGTCGGCAGTAAACTCAAAGCCTTTTTCGAGACAGAAAGCGGAAACCGCTACCGCCTGCCTGACTACATCGGAGGATACTTCATCATAAAGCATTGATCTTTCTTGCTTTACCTGACGCGCAACCTCTTCCTTGATCCTGCGCTCCAGAGTAGGCAATCTGCTTTTCATAATACATCCCCATTCCATATTGTCAGATGCTCTTTTGCCCGAGTGATTCCTACATAGTAAAGGTTTAGATTGTCCTCATCATCGTCAATGCGGAATGATCTGCTGCCGACACCCATCAAATGTACCCGGTCGTATTCCAGACCCTTTGAAGAGTGAATCGTACCGACATAGATCTCACTCTTGACATTTGATGCGATCTCGATGTTTGTCAAAAAGTCGATGATATCCTGATTGGATTCCATCAGTTTTGTAGTAGAAACTTGCTTTCCGAGCAGACCGAGGATCAATGTCAGTTTATCCGCATATGGAGAATCTGATTTCAGAATTTCGGATACACCTAAAACCTTTGTAGAGATATCTGGCAGCTTTGTTCCGAACATCATCATGAATTTATCTTTGTTTGTTGTCAGCTCCGGGTCGATAACTGACATTCGGATAAACTCATTGAAGTCCTGCTGTGAAAGATGACTTGAAATAAACTCAATCAGATAGGAGTCATCCAGTGCGCTGCGAATGATCTGCGGAGTATAGTCGCTTTCATTCTTTGTGGAGTATGGGATCTTGAACTTTCTCAGCCGCTCCACGATTGCATCTACCTCGCGATTAGTCCGGCAGAGGATTGCAATAGTCTGACCGTCAGCGGAGCCTTCGATAAAACGCATAATCGCATCGTATTCTGGGCAGAGCGAGATATTTTTCCACTCTACCTTATCTCCGGTTTTGTTTGCATGAAGCTTGATGTTATACGGTGAATTGCCCCAGATCTTATCGTGAGTCTTATTTGCTACTGCGCAGATCTGCTCTGTACTCCGGTAGTTTTCTTCAAGCTTGATCGTGGTCCACTCAGCGTTTTCTGCTAGCCGCTTGATGATCTCACTGTCCGCTCCTCTGAAACGGTAGATCGCCTGCCTTGCATCACCGACCACAAAGATGCTGGAGTCAGTAAAGGATCTGACGAAATCCCATTGCTTGCTATCGGTATCCTGAAACTCATCGACAAATACATACTGGAATCTCTGCTTATATTTTGCAATGCAAGGATGATTCTCCGCGAATAACTTTGCTACATCATAGCACATGATATCGAATGTGATGAGTCCTTCCTGTCGGAGTGTTTTGTTGTAGAGTTTCTTGAACGCGTCACACTCGAATTTTTCTTTAGATTTCAGAAATTCAGGAGTACCGTTTATTGCCGAATCTGGAAGCTTTGTTCCTAATGTCGTTTTACATTTGGTCTTGATCCGTTTGATCTGCGCATCAGATGCTACTCTCGGAGCGATTGAGTACCCGATTGCAGATCTGACCGCAGGATCGTGAGTGAGCAGTCGGAAGCAGAAGCTATGAAATGTTCCGAACATCGGGCTTGATTTATCCGGATTGTATTTCCTGTAGCGGTCTTTCATCTCCTGAGCAGCCGCATTGGTAAAAGTCAGGACAAGGATGCTCTCTGGTGATACTCCATCAGATACAAGCTTTGACACTCTTCCGATCAGTACACTTGTCTTTCCTGATCCAGCTGCGGAAAGGCAGAGGATCCGTTTCTCTTTAGAATCAATCGCTTTCTGTTGTGCATCGTTATACATTGTAAAAATACCTCCGTTATAAAAATAGGAGTATCAAGTATTTATCAAGATACTCCCTAATATATATAACGTGAGAATTTCGCGCTCATGCAGCTTTTTTCTGCTGGATATACGCCTCGATCTTCGCGGAGACATATTCTTCGATGTCGATCTTATTTGCTGTCATAGTATTTACGGTAGAAACGAGGAGCATATCAATGACAGCAGTGATCGTATCTGACTTGACCTTTGCCTTAGCTTCGTCTGTCCATCCGGAAGAATCTTTCAGACTTGACACAACGACCTGCTCTGTATAGTCAACACATGTTTTGACAGTGTTCTCGATGTCTGTAATCATAGACCGGAGATTTTCATTCTGTGTTTTCGACCGCAGCCATGCCGCAAGCATCGGCAAAAGGATCGCTGTTGCAATCGTGAACACGAGATTGATAACATTCGTGAGGATAGTTTCCTTCATTTGTGTATCACACCTTTCAGATATAAATATCATCCGAAATAAATCTTCTCAAAGGCAGATGCTCTTTCCAGAAAATCATTTGATCTCTTATATCTATCGAGACTGCTGATTCTCTGATCTGATGACATGATTCGATGATACGCTCTGATTGTAGATGGATTTGAAAAGAATTTCGGTCTAACAATCTGACTTGCCATAAGCGTGAATCTTGCACCAGGAGCAAGCTGCGTAAAATAATCACCAATCTGTCGCGGACTCACATTGTAAAACTCATCTGTGATATTTCCATTTCGATCGTAGTATACTCCGTGAATCTGATACAGATCGAGATCATTCGTAACCATTAGTCTTTCGTGCATATCACGCTGCGATTTATACTCGGATTTATTTAGATCACGATCTGAATATTTCGGATCTGAAAACAGTCGATATTGATCCATTCTGCGAGATTTCATATCATCGCTGATATCATCATCGTACACCTTATCTATAATGAGAACAGCCCACTGATCGTATTTACCACATAGATGAATCATCCAATCCTTGAAGATGTCAGGATTCTGTTTGTCGTAGTCATATCCGATAACGATAAAACTTTCCTCTGTTGACTCTCCATATTTTGGATCAACCCATCCGCCTAAAACCGGAATATAATCATAGTCTGCTGCGATGTCAGACTCCAGCCGTTTGGTATCATAGGATCTTTTTTCAGGGTCATTCCGATTAACATCTGTGATTGCAGAAATACAGCAGATCGGATTCGTTTTTGCGATATTCAGCACATCTGCAAATGATTTACCGCGGAGTTCAGATCCACTCTTAATATACCTTTTCATACCAATAATCCTCCTTTAAGGCTCGTACTCCGGAAACAGTGTATTCATAAGCTCCCGGACTAACACATTATCGTGCTCTGATACTAATGCTATCGTGTCATTGAAGTAAAGTTTCCCTTGACTGTTGAATCCGCATAACGCATACTCTCTGTATAAGATGATAAGCTGTTTCAATTCTTCGGAGTAGTCGATCTCTCCATCGTGGACTGCTAACTGGATGACTCTGCATTTCTCCAGTATCTGAGTCTGTAGTGCTGTGCGCTGCGCTGATTGCATCCGGTCGAAATCTGTTTTCATACCCTGAATCTCATCTGACATCGTTTTCATGTTGTCGGTCAGTTTGTTCACAGCTTCAAGGGTCTGCTTTGTTCTGCGCTTGCCTGGATTGATTTTTTCCCAATTATTCAGCACAGCGACAAGTATAGCAGATACGACTGGCATCACAACCGCGAGAACGGTCACAGTATCGGTAGTCATACTAATCACCCGACCTTCAAACTTCTCTGACGATCCATTTGAGATACTGATCTGTCTCTTTTCCGCAGATCGGGCAGATGCCGGAGATCTTTGTGACTTCCTGATCGCTCTCGATCAGTGCCGAGATAAATACGCCCTGACAAGAATCACATTCTGCAATATAGTGATCCGCGATATTGTTATCGACCTCAATGTCGGGAGAATCCTCTTCAAGATCATCTACGACATCCTGCATATCGTCAACACTATCTGCGACATCATCAATGGTATCCGAGATCTCAGTCTCTTCAACACCTTCACCGAGGAAGTCCTCTCCGGCAGCCATGATCGGCTTTGTAGAAGCTTTGATAGCAGAGTGTCTGCCATGCTTAATTTTCATTGGTATCACCACTTTCATTCATGTTTGTCGTTTTGAAAGACACCCTCTGTAATATCATTATATCACAGAGGGTGTTCAATTTCAAGGACAATTTATCACCATCTCACAAGCTGCGCATCTCCGGTGTTTCCGACATACAGCTTTCCGGTGCTGCGATCCTGAATCAGAATGCCAGACTTGTGACCGTTCGTGTCATTCCACGAGAAGCCGATCACATCATAGTCCATTGCACTCGGATCGAATGTACCAGCCATGTCCTCTGCGATGCCGTCCTGCACCATCTGACGGAGTTCCTTCCGAGTGAAAAGATAGCCGTTCGGGAATCTGCGAGAGGTCTTTCCGTATTTCTTGCCGTTCGGTGCTCTCCATGCAGATGCAGTAACAGCATGCTTGCGGATTCTGCGGGAAGAGCCGATGAGCTTTCCGGATTCAGGGCGATACACTCCGCGACCGGGCTTTGACTTCGGAGCAGCATTCTCCAGAACCTCATACACATAGTCAGTATTCTCTGCGATCCACTGCTCGAACATGTCCTCGTCCTGAATCACGCCAGTCTCTTCGCAATATTCGCGGAAGAAATCCCAGAGCGTATCCTCGATATCGTAGTAGTTGTAATACTTGCCGTTGTAGAAGATCGTAGGATCATCGGTGTCATTTGGAACAGTGAACTCGACATCCGGCAGACCATAGAATTTGCCCCATCCACCGTATGCAGCAGTCACAGCCTGCTTGCGGATTCTGGTAGATTCCTCAATCTCTTCCTCCAGCACAAAGCCGTAGTTTGCAAGATCTTCGAGAAGCTCATCGCCTTCAAATCGGAGAATGTCATTCAGATCAGTCTCACCGATTTCACCTTTATAGATGTCATCAATGTAAGCTTCGAGTGCATCAAGACCGTCGTTATCGACAATCTTATCCCATGTATCTATAGCATTGTCAGTCCACGGCTTGAACTCGGAAAGATCCATATAAACCTTTGCCATTTATATCACCTCACTGAATACCAAGCTCATCGAGAGCCTGTGAAATAGCTTGACCGAGAAGATAGCAGCGGATCGTAGTATCCCAATACTTCCAGTCAAAAATGTGCTCTGCGAGAGTCTTTGCTTCGATTCCGAAATCAGAAACGCATTCCTTTGCGTACTCAATGGCCTCCGGATCACCCGTGATGTAACTCATTGCGGTGTTTTCATCAGTGTAGCCATCAGGACCGTTTCCTGTGATGTCATCCTCAGCCCAAAGATCATCATTCAGAGTCTCTTCAAGCTCCTCACGGTCCTCGTAGTCATCCTCGCTGATATTCTCTTCGATGTACGCCTTGATATCATCGACAAGAGCTTTCATGTAATCGTACTTCATGATAAATACCTCCGTTTTATTTTTGATGTAGGAGCGGCTGTTGACACCGCTCCATATCATCTATCTCATATAAGGTTTAGTAGGTTGTGATGGAAAGCTGATCTGCAAACTGGATCAGATAGACCATCGGATAGGATTCATTCGAGCGGAAAAGGTCAGGCTTTTCGGTTTCGGACACCTGGTATACACCCATATGCCAGCGGATTGCGAGAGCCTGTTCTGTCGTCAGTTTGAAGAATTTTCCTGCCATGAACATTGAGGTCGTTCCGTGTCCGAGCGGGATCTGAGTCTTTGCATGTCTGAAAGCCGGTGTCTGTTCCCATGATCCGGTAGCTTCATTCTTCACGTTTTTCATGAATCTCTCATACAGTCCGATCTTGCACCAGTCATGCACAAGAGCAGTCAGCAGAGCCGCTTTCCAATCTACTTCACAGAAACTTGCAATCCCAAGCAGTTCAACCATCTTATTGTAGACTCTCAGAGAGTGCTGTACCAGACCGCCATTGCAGGCATCGTGGTAGATCGTGCTTGCCGGAGCAGTAAAGAAATCAGTACCTTCAAGCCATGCGATGCATCTGTTCGCCTTTTCATCGGCTTTTTCTCTCGGATACAGATTGCGAAAGTATCCGATGATAAGCTGAATGTATGTCTCTTCATTCTGCTTTGGGGATCCGTAGATGTCAACACGGTTTCCGTAGATGTTCTCAGGCTCATCGAGGAAGTGATTGAACTCGATGTGGACATCCTCTTCGACCATATCATCGACAGGCTGCGGGTAGGTCACATCAAAGCAACCCGGTTCAGAGTGCTCCGTAGTGATGTGCGCGATCAGCCTGCCATCTGCGGCGAGTGCATCGAACATGTGCTGTCCGATCCGTCTGAATGTGTAAGTCATAGTGACGACCTCCTTCAAAGTATTCGATGAGAGCATTTCTGTCTCTACTATATATAACGCTTGCTGGACGTAGGATCTGCACCATATTTCCTTAGCTCCAAAATTGGTGCTTATCCTCTATGCTTATTATAGCACCATTTTTGGAGCTTGTCAATACCGGAAAAAGCACCAAACTCGGAGCTTTTAACTGCTCCAAATTTGGTGCTATTGCTATATTTGAAATCACTCGATTTCAATCTCGGAGTCGATCTCATACTCCTGGATATGCGTGATCAGAGCACCGATGTTAGACCACTTATCAAGGATAGATTCGATAGTGTCTGCATATTCAGCTTTCGCTCCGTCCAGAGTCGGGAACTCCAGCTTGCAAAGGAAACCGAGCTTTCCACCGCCGTCATCAATCGTTTCGACTGTGATGGTCGGTAGAATATCTGCATCTCGGTCGGCTACAAGCATGACCTTTGCATTCTCTGAAACTTTCAGAGTATATCCGGCATTAGCCGCTTCTGCTTTGATATCTCCGAAATACTTGTCATACTGATTGTCTGCGGCTGCGCGAATAAATCTCTTCATAATTCAAGTCCCCCATTCATCAAACAGAATAGCGTCATTCGGATTCAGTAAAACGATTCCGAAATCAAACGGTCTGCGAGTCCATACTCCGTATTCGTCAATATCACCGAGATAGATATCTTCCCAGAACTCTCCAGCCTGCATAGCTTTCATCTGAGTGTATCTGTTTCCGGCATTGTCCAGCAGTTTCTTGTACCACCGCTTTGCAGTACCTTCGGTTCCATATCTGATAATCCCGTATCTTCCGGTGAAATTGTTTCTGATGAGGATTCCGTAGGATATATCCATATAAGCATCTGCGAATGAAACTTCCGGATCATACGAAGATTTGACAAACCTCTTCATAGCTCAAACTCTCCCTTATAATCGAGTAGCTGTTTCCGGCTCGGTATTGTTTCGATCTCTCTGTATCGGATGTTCCATGAGTCTATTTTCTTGATGTTCAATGATTTTACTCCGGAAAGATCGAGTTTGCGGATCTCATTGATATCAATAATAAAGGCTCTTTTGTATGTCGTGAACAGGAGAATGATGACACCGTGTACGCCGGATATCTTTGATTTTGAGAGCATACCACCGTATTGACAAGTTATATCTTCCGGAGTGTCAAATCCGGTGATCGACTTGAAATCAAAGCGGTCATGCTCTGTCTCTTTGGATTCTATATAATAGAAATCCGGTGATTTGTAGAAAGTGAAATCACAGATGTTTTTGCTGCCGTACAGACCAGAGAGCTGATCTTTTACCCGATCAAGGCAGTATCCGTCCTCCGGTCTGTCAAGCCATTCTTTGATTTTGGCCTCTGCTTTCTTTCCAGTTGAAATACTCACATCGGATCACCTCAGAGATAATTCAAGGTCGACTCACAGATTTGAGAGCGTGGAATGAATCTGGCTGATTGTAGGCTCCGCAAGCTCTGCGACAAAATTCTCAATCTTTCTTTTCGAGAACAGTTTGTCAAAGCTATCATAGATCACCTGACTTGCATCTCTGCCATTCTCGGTGATATCCATGTCAACGAGTTCAACGTCAAACTTGCTGCCGTTCACATTGATATCAAAGCGGAGCACAACCTGATTACGGCCATCTCTGAGATCAATGAACATCGCAAATACATCATCATCTTTTGAAAACTCCCGAGCACGGTCTGCAAAAGCAACAGGATCGAGTTCAAACATAATCGTATATTCCAGATGAGATCCCCAAGCTGTCCCGGTTGCGTAGTACTCAAACGAGTCATCGTCTATTGTGCAGATACCGAACTCCCCAAGCTCCGACTTCGGGAGAATCTCATTTTCAGCAATCCGATACATCTCATCCACAGTAGACTCATCAATCGGATCCCCGTTAGAATCAAAACCGTAACCGTAATCCATTTCATCATCGGACTTGATATATCTTTTCATTGTAAAACCTCCAGTTTTTGATGCATCGACTACTTCAAAGCCATGTTTCTCAGCCCAATTCTTTGCCCCTTTTCTCGATTTCCAGTTATTTGGAGCAGAGTAAAGGACTTTCCCGTCATCTGCTGTTTTTAGACCGTAGTATTCAGATGAAGTGCCCTCATTGATTACATAGATTCGGACTTTCATCGTATAATCCGTTTTTGACCGGATATATCTCTTCATATGTCAGCCTCCTCACATATAATCATCAGCCGCTCCGATCACAGCTTCGGAAAGCTCTCGGATATCGTCTTGCAGATCATCGTTATCCGGAATAATGTCATCGAGCGGCTGGATATAAATGACATCTCCTGATTCGATGAAGGTTATTGCGTAGTCTGAAATTTCGTATTCAAGGTCAGCGGATTTGAATTTCCGGTTGAAAGACTTGACTACTCCATCAGCTAATGCGCGGAAATAGGAAGTATCTTCACTTTTTGAGCAGTATATCTTCATGGATATTCTCCTCTACTATATATAACGCGGGAAATGTATGTGCCGCGCAGGTTTTTATTGCCCACGCAGCACATATTCAATTTAGATATCAGAGATACGGGGTATCATCAATAAATCCGACTTCGGGAAGATCTGCGTAGAGTGCTTCATCGGATGTTGAATACCCAGAGCCAGTGTCCTCCGCATACTTTTCGAGAAGAATCTGTTTTGCCTTGACAAAATCACGGATTCCGCTTGCAAGAGCAAAATCTTCAAGAGTGTTGTACCCATAGTATGCGAGGATGTCAATGATATCCGAATCAAACGGGACGGTACCGCTATCCGGAACGATCATATAGGAAGAAGCCTCGACCGGAGAATCTTCCCACATGACCTCTTCCTCATAGTAGTCGCGGAGTTCACGGGCAATCTCTTCTCTGGTAGCAGGATTCAGCCATGCAACAGATGCACCGGGTCCGAACTCCTTGCCATATTTCTTGACACCCTCATCAGCGAGATACTGCCAGAGCTTGACTGCCTTTTCGCGGTCGTAAACACCCTTTTTGACCTTGCGTTTCAGATTCTCGATCATCGGGGTCACGCGCTGTCTGTAGAGATCACCATCATTTGTGATGTAGAGGACAAGTTCTCTGACCGCCTCTTTGTCGATAGTGGTATCTCTCCGGGCTGTCATGATATCAGTAGAAGATTCAACGATCCGCTGCTTGAACTCAACAATCTCATCATTGATGTCAAAATCAGCCGCTCCGTTATCCCATGCTTCACGATACTCATCAGGCGAAATTAAAATCGTATCACCGGTTTCTGCATAAATGATTCTCACCCAGAATCCTCTCATAAGACCGTTATGTGCGAAATCCTCAGCATCACGCCAGTCCTCGAAATATCCAGAGTCCTCAAATCCACCATCGCGCTCATACATGAGATCGACTTCATAGAAATTCATGTCATCTGAATCCGTAGCGCACTTCACAGCACTACCTACCGGAGCATCACTGTATCCTCTGGCTTTCAGATCATTATGGTCTTTGATAATGCCGTACTGCGGATAGATATCCTCTGCGATCTCCATCGCAAGTTCTTCGATATAACCGCGGTTCGGACCGTCTGCGCGGATAATAATATCAGAATCTTCAATGAGAATAACAAAGATATCTCTGTCCTCATAAGCTTGGGTCAGATAATCGTTATTCGCTTTCTCGACAAATTCTTTTGTGATATATTTCTGAGTGACCGGACGGGATGCAGATTTGACAGATCTCTTTCCGCAAGCTGCTTTGACTACAAACTTGCGCTTTGTAGATGTAGAATCATAGATGAACGCCTTTTTTGCCTGGTCTGATTCGATTCCGAGGAGCATACGGATTCTCTCATCGCTGTATTCCTTTACCCACTCAGCGGCCTGTTTCTTTGTGACACCATAGTCCCTTGCCACAAAGTCAATACATCTCTTCCTGTCAGCCGGAGTGATGGGGCGATCTGCACACTCGACCGACTTGCGCTTTGTAGATGTAGCAGCCCTGACAACAAATTTACGCTTGCTATTCATAGAACATTCAACCTTTCTTGAAGTTTTTACTGACTGTGCTTTCTTTGTCGGAACGATAGCACCTTCCTGCACGAGATAGACGAGATTGTCCAGAATCTCACGCCAGTCATATCGACCGATGTGCTTTTCCATATCACGGATAAAGCGAGGAGCCTGATACTTGTCATACGTCATGCTATAGTATTTTCTTGCAACACTGAGCAGCAGTTTCTCCTGTTCATCTCGATCCATATCCATGATTGCGGAAACGAGAGAATCTTCATCTGCTCCGAATCCGACTTTAACAGGGGTTGACTTTATCTTTGCAAATTGCGAAAGCGTAACGGATGCGGTGATTCGCTTTGACCCTCTGCGAATACTTGTACCGGATTTTCTCGAAGATGCACACCTGATATCCTCTGACTCATAGATTCCGGTGATCCCGGTATCATCCTCATAGATATCGCAAATAACTGCGTCAAGATGCGCTTTCATAGAATCAAGACCTTTTCCGACATGCTTTTCAACCCATTCCGGATGCAGGATGATCTCTTCGGTGTAATCCATGACCTTGCCCCATCCACTCGGAGAAAGCTTTTTGCCGTAGTCTTTTTCAATTTCTGCAATATCATCGGCAGCGAATTGCGAAAGAGATACAAACATCTGCGCCTGTTCGTCTGTCAGATCAGCAGATGCATTGATAGTAAACCGCTTTTTCACATGACCACCTCTCTCGTTTTTGCCATTTGTAGGCTACTTTATATAAGGTTAGATTATTTTCCGATAAGTTTATCGAACAGTGCCGGGTTTTTCTTGATATCCAGCTTTCCATCCACGATATACTGAGATGTGCATTCCTTATCGAAGATGATGCTGTGCACTGTTTCATCAATCGTACCGGCAGTCAGGATCGTGTAAATATTGACATTCTTTGTAGCAGAGATTCTATGGCAGCGGTCGATTGCCTGATCTCTGGTAGCTGCATTCCACGGCTCATCGTATAGGATGACATTGTTTGCAACAGTCAGAGTCTGTGCTGTGCCTAATGCTCCGATTGTTCCGATCAGGATCTTATAATCGGGGTTTGTGCAGAATACGCGCTTGTGCTTTTCCCGGACATCATCTGCCATCGTGCCGGTGAAACAGCATACCTTGTATTTCTTCGATAGGAAGATGTAGATCGGTTTAAGAGCCTGTACCCAATTCGAGAAGATTACAAGCTTTTCTCCGCGATCAATGATCTCATCTACTAATTCAAGCAGCCTTTTCAGTTTGGCATTCTTTTTGATATACGCATCGTTATAGACTAACTCTTCATCAATGACTTCCGGAGATCCGTTTACCTGCCGCAGCCGGATAAACTCTGCAAGCGGATTCATGGCGGAGATGATCTTGCTTTTATTTTTCACCATACCGCTCCGGACACTTTGATACAGCCGCTCCTGATACGGAGTATTCTCTACATACTCAGTGTAAAACACTTTGTCCGGCAGATCAAGGAAAGATTCTTTCAGTCTGCGGATCATGTGATCCTGTAGCATCGCCTTTAGCTCAGGGATATTCCTATAGCCTAAAACCTCATGATCTCCATATCCACCGAAGATGCAGAAATGCTTTTGCCACTCATAGAAGCTCTTGACATTATGACCATCCACAAGTTTCAGAGGAGTAAATACATCAGTCGGCTTATTAACAATCGGAGTTCCGGTCATAGGGATCCACTGTGCGTTTGTTCCGGTATACTGCTTTATTTTTAACAAAATCTTCCCCTGAGTAGATTTCGGAGATGCATTCTTGTGGATCTCATCGAGCGCGATGATTCCGATCTCACCAGAGTTTATCATTTCGACAAGCCGCTCCGCAATCGGAAACTTTCTCCCGACCTTATACTGCAAAGCTTCAATATTGATGAGAATAAAATAGGGGAGTTCCGGAGCGGCTGTATCTCCGTACATATGACCGCACTCCAGATCTTTAAGCTTTACATCTGCGCTCTGCGGATATTTGTCATCACCGTTTTTCTTTTTCCGCAGCCCGAGGATATATCCGATCTCTTTACCGTTTGTATGTTTTCGGATATCATCTCTCCATGCGTATTTTGCCGCATTGACACAGCAGATGATGATGCAGTGCTTTACTCCATTTGCTTTTCTGCGGTATAGCGCAAAATTCATGACCTCGGCGGTCTTTCCGAGACCAGGAGAATCCGCCAGAACGAAGCCTTTTCCACCGTGAGCCTTTGCATATTTCAAGAAATCAAGCTGATGTGGAAACAGTTTACTCCCGGATTCGACATACCGATCTACATCTGAAATATCAATGTCGGGGATCTTTGTCGTTTCATCAATCGTAGCGTTTTCATTGATATTCTCATCTGATATGATCTCCAGATGAATATTCTCTGCGCTTTCCTCTACCATCTTTTGCAGCCATCCGAGCTTGTCTGTAGGAATAGTCCAGAATTTCTTTTCCGGAATGAACACTCTGCATGGGATCTGCCGGACTAAATCTACCAGATAAGGGTTATACTGGAAATAGATGTTATAGACGATATGATCCTGAATCGCTGTAATTTTTAACATAATAGAACACCTCCGCAATAAAATAGAACCGTCCTACTATATATAACGCTTCTATTTACTGCGGAGGTATGATTTTTTTATTTCAACAGAGCGGCTCGTGTTTTAGGTCCGCACAGACCGTCAACATCCAGATTATTCTTGAACTGGAATGCAAGCAATGCCCCTAATGTGATGACCTCGAATTTACCGTCAATCCGATCCTCGTAGTAGCCTTTAATAGTGAGCTGCCACTGCATCCATTTGACAGTATCACCTTCATCTCCTTCACGGAGAGTTACAGTCGGAGCGGTGTACGGATTTGTAGGCTTTGTAGGTGTCTCTTTCGGATATCCGTTTACACCCTTTGCCTTGATCTGCGAGAAGTAGTCGACATAGCAGTAATCAAGATCGCACTGACCTTTTACGCCGGGGATTTCTCCTGCTCCGGTCGGATTGATGCCGGATCCACCGTTTGCAACACCATACTGCCACATACCATACGGACCGGTATATCTCGGTGTTTTCAGATACTGTGCAAGCCAGAACGCATATCTGCTACAGATTTCAGGAGTCAGATACTTTTCTGCAAGCTCCTGACCACCGTAGATTCCACAGAAATATCCCGCTTTCTCCAGAGCATTGCAGAATGTAGTCGCAATATTTGAAACATTCTCTCTTCCTGTGTTGAATGTATTGCGCTCTTCAATGTCGTACCAGACAGGCATTTCAAACTGTTTGTCTCGGATAACACTGATGAAAACCTCTGCCTCCTGCTTTGCGTCTGCTACTGTTTTGGCATATGAATACCAATACGCGCCGACTTGCAGACCTGCTCTCTTTGCGGCAGTATAATGCTTTTCAAAATACGGGTCAATCTGTGATGCGTATTTGCCGTGTCCAGCTTTGATGATGACGAAAGAATATCCGGCAGATTTTACCTTTGCAAAATCCACATTCGGCTGATATTTACTGACATCAATACCTTTTGAAAGAATCGTTGCCATAGTGATCATCCTTTCAGATCATTCAGGTCAGCCCATCCGATCTTTGTTCCGGATTCATCTGCTGAAACCCTGATTCTTCCGTCATGCTCATCAGTATCAATGATGAAGCATTCTCTGGTAGCAAGGTATTTCGGTGTCTTTGCGACACTGGACGGATACAGTCTTGCCGCAAAGATCGTCAGCTTCTGTCCGGCTTTCAGAGATTTCTTTGATAACTTCGGAGCGGCTTTCTTCTCGACAGGCTTTTCAACCTCTGCCGGAGTTTCCGTAACAGGAGCTGCTTTCGGCTCTTCTGCTGTCTTTGATTCCTTTTTCGGAGTGGCTTTCTTTGCGGGTTTCTCCTCGACTGCAGCGACTGCATCTTCAAACAGCACCGGAGTTTCCTCAGCGATCTCGACTTTGCGCTTTCTTCCCATGATAGATTTACACCTCACTTCAATAGTTTGTAATACAGCATCCGAGTCAATACCCGAACTCTTGCCATTTTAGATTTGCTTGTAATGCCGATATATACGAATCTGAGAGACTTTGATTTCTTTGACTTCCTGAAAGACTCCATGACGGATTTCTTGATATCATGGTCATCAATATAGCAGAACTGCTCATTGATGTATTTTGTCTCAAAGTCATTTACCGCTGAAAACTGCTCCATATCTACCTTTATTCCGCGGGCTGCATAGGTCAGAGCCTCTTTATGAGTCAGAACATTTCCGGAATCCTCTGCAAGCTTTCTAGCCTGCTGAGATACATTGAACACCATCTCAAATACAGAACTGCTCTGATTCATCTGATCGAGGAATACCGCATCATCTTTCAGCGACATAACTGTTTACCTCATATTCGTATATATAGACAAACGGCTCCGAGATCACTCACGGAGCCGCTTTCATATCTGCGCAGATCAGCGTCTACGGGCAATCTTGCGGTTGCGGGCAGGAATCGTCTTGCTAGCTGCGATTCTCTTGCTAGTGCGGATCTTGCGGGATGCCTCGACATCCTCAATATCCTCATCAGCTTCGCAGGTGTAGGTTTCGCCAGCGACATCGAATGTGACGGAAGTGCCATCCGCCTCGACTGCGACATCCTCACCGGTGATCTCAGCGACAAGCTGTGCGACATCCTCTGCCTCGAACAGCAGATCAGCGGCCTCTTCCGCGACCTCAGTTTCAGCGAAAACTCGCTTTGTGCGCGGACGCTGCGGAATGACACGACCTGCCTTGACAGAACGAGAAGCCTTTGCAGTCTTTCTGGACATCTTCATCGGGATATTCCTCCTTTTATTAGTTTACTACGACAAGTCTGTTTGTCTTTGTGCCAAGCTCCTGACGGATTGACTCCAGCTCGGCATTGCCCTCAGTCAGTAAAGTCTCACCGTCAAGAGATACATTTGATCCCTCAATGGTATATTTTGAACGTGACCTTCCGAGAGCGATCTTTACAAAGGCAAGACTCAATCGGATCAGATAATTGATATATGTCTGATTTACAATCTCTGAAACATCAGAGTAGTTCGGAACATATATAATAGTGATAACCGCAGGAATCGGATCCCGATATGTGCAGTAGATCACTTTATTGTGAGGGTCATACTGCCACTGCCGCTCCGTAGTCAGAGTATTTCTGACCTGCGCATAGCCTAACTCGGTCATGATCGGTTCAAGATTCAGCAGTCCGGCAGGGCTAGTGCCAAGATATGAATTAGCACTAGCCGCTAATGTAAACACATTGCCGGAGTCGATAGCACCCATACTCAATCCGACTCTCGGATAAGCCGGGAATATATCGCAGATCTTGACCGGATCAATCCCGATTGCGGCGACATCAATGCGGCGGGCATACGGTACAGTGATATCTACCGGAGTATTCATGTATCGTTTCAATTCCTGAAAAGCGATCAGTACTCCGTCATCGACTGAAACTTCCTCGATATTCTTATTTGTAGGCAGACCGAGAAGATAGGAAACCTGCCTGACATATTCTTTCAGTTCCATCTTCTCAGCCTCCTAAAAGATTCAGAATATCAGCGGTCAGGCTATCAGCCCTCTTCCACCGGGGTCACAGTGACCGTGAAGCCCTGCGATGCAAGAGCCTTGCCAGCCTCGATGTAGTAGAATGCTTCCATGTAGGTGTCCACTGTGAACTCGACCTCGTTGTCGTCGCTCAGGACAGCGACCTTGAACTGTGCAAGCGGAACAGGGAACGGGAAGCTTGTCGTAGCATACGGCTCCATGACATTGATCGTGCCGAAGCCCTTGACATTGGTGTCATAGACAGAGCCATCGAATGCTGCGGTATCAGCATAGGAATTGCTCGGAACATACAGAGCGCAAATCGGAGTAGCGATACGGATATCGGTCGGATTTGCAGGACCACTGTAGGTGATATTGACAGTATATGCCATACTGGATCCCTCCTGAGAGATTATTTTGAAATGATGATCTGCCTCCGGACTGTATATTTCAACAGCCCGGAGTCAGATTAGCGGAATCAGAATGTGCCGACGATCTTGCCGCTGACAACGCTCTTCGGGTTCACGACCTCAGATGCGTACATCGTGGCATAGCCCTGCTGGACAGTCTGGTCGGCAAGGACGATCGGAGTGGTCTCGGTCAGCGGCATGTACTCACCGAACAGAGCGGAGTTGCGGCGGATGTCCGAGGACTTGCAGCACATGACCCACTCAATCGGATCGTAAGCCGGATCGACATAGACATCAAACTGATTGTCGATGTTGCCGAGCTTGAACGGACCGACAGTATCATCAAGGCGATCACCCTTGAAGCCATCAAGCTGCTTGATGTAGGTGCTGACGAGAGTACCGACGATCAGCTTGTTCGGTCTTGCAAGGTTGGTAGCCTGATAGACAGCGGATGCCGCCTGATCGAGTTTCAGCTTGAACATATTGATATAGTCGTGCGGAACGACAGAGCCGGAGATGACCGGAGATGCATCCCAGTTGAAGGACGGGACATAGGATGCTGCGACTTTCAGATCGTTGAAGCAGGAGGTATTGATCTCCGCAATGATCTCACCGAAAGCGGCTTCCTTTGCCATGTCATTCAGGTTTGCGCCGTACTCCTGCTGTGCCGCAAATGCAGCATAGCCGCTCCAGTAGGTAGCCAGCTCATGAGCCTTAGCGACAAGATTGATCTCATCGAGGATAAGCTGAGTCTTGCCCATCTGAGCGCCGTACTTGCCATCCGGATTCGGACCGACAGTCTCATTGTCATACTCATATGTCGCACGGACAAAATCGCCTGCGGACAGAGAGATCGAAGAGCTGAGGGTCACAGCACCGGTGACATAATTGATAGTACCGGCAGATGCACCGGCAGAGGTGAGGAGAGTGCCGTTGCCGTCATCGGTCAGAGTCGTGACCGTACCGGACAGGCTGTACTGCACCGTGACAGTGTTCGGAAGCAGAGGCAGATACACTAGATTGCCGGTCGTGAAAGAGCCGGTAGCAGTGGTGATGACCTCATTCTTCACGAGTCTGCCGGTGAAGTTCGGATCCAGACCCTGACGGTTGACCATCGGGCTGGAAAGAATCGTGTTCGCAGCGGTCTCACCCTTTGCATTCTCAGTCGTATACTTGAAATACGGCACGATCTGCTGGCGGGACTTCATTGCGACAGAACCGAACACATCCAGAACGAGGAGCTTCTGGACGAACAGCGGCATGAGCTGGAGGAAATCCGGCTTTGCGGCGATGTTCGTGGTGTTGGTCGCAGCGGTAATGCTTCTGCCCTCTCTGCGGCAGTTAGCCTCGATCTGCTTGCAGAATGCAATCTGCTGAGGATTCAGACCGCGGTAGTTTGCCATGACCGGAGCGGCAGTGCGGGCAGCCTGACGGTTGCGGGCAGCAGCGGTAATGCTAGTGCCAGCCATGACAGAGCTGCGGATTGTACGACCTGCCTGAGCCATAGGACGGCTGGAAGGTCTGACAGTCTTTTTCAGCATCTTTTTTCAACTCCTATATAAATAGTATTAGGTTACATGGTGACGATATCTGAAATATCGTCGGTCGAATCATCTACGATGATATCCGAGATCGCAGGAGCAGCCGCAATATTTGCGGTATTAGTTGCAGATTCGATTCGTCTGCAAAGCTCTCTGACTCCAGTCTTATCATCGACTTTGATTCCTGTAGGATCTACACCGAGAGATGCGGCATACATTGCGGCATATGCATCCTGATACTCATGAAGAGATTTCCTGATTTCCTCCACTTCACAGCGGAGTGCGTCATTATCCTCATCAAGGTTTGATGCGCGGGTTTTCATTTCAGTGCTTGCCGTAACGGTTTTACGAAGCTTGTCCTGTAAACTCGCAATGATGGATTCCTTTTCACGGAGATCAGAACGGCTCGATTCGATCCTCTGTCTATATATAAGGTTTGAATTTTTGAGCGTATCATTTTCCTTTTTCAGACCAGAAACAGTTTTTCTCAATTCTGAATTTGATGCGCTTTCTGAATCCAAACTCGATGTTATGGACTGCATCTGTGAAGCGGTGATCCGTCTCATAGCGTCCATCTTTCTGCGGCTTGATACGACTGCATTGGTAGCTGTGCGTCTGCTCTGTGAAAGCTGGATTTTCAGTGCTTTGACTTCTGCGCTTGCTTTCAGGTAAAGGCTCATCACAGCATCAAGCCGCTCATTCTCCAGAGTTCCAGCCGTGACCGGAGCGGCTGTCTGCTCTGGAATTGTGCATGAATCAATGAGTTTCGCTATATCGGAACGGTCAGAGAACATTCCGCGCAATTCTTTCAGCGCGGTCGCAGATGTGATCTTTCGTGCATTGCGCTTGACACTTGCACAGATCTTTCTGTAATTCGTATCAGTAGCTGCGGCGATATCGAAATTCGGAATAGACTCCGGATATGCCGGGAACGTAACGACATCAAATCCTCTGAAAATAAATGTCTCGGGATCGACCTCTGTGCCGACGATATCTCCAGCACCTCTGATCGAGATACCAAATTTCACACCGGCTTCGGTAAATGTCTTGATGATCCTGCCGACCGGAGTGTCAATGATATTGAATTTCGCATAGACTTTGCCGTTATCATCAATGCTCATTTCTGTCATAACGACACCGGCATTCATGAAGTCCATGCAGTTCGGATCTTCCGGATGACCGAGGAAACCGATGAACCAGCCGTTTTCGATTCCATCTTTGTAGTCCTCAGAGTCCAGAACATTCTCGATCACTTCTCTTGTGATATCCAGACCATTCTTATTTGTTATATTAGTATCAAGGGCTTCTCCCTCAATCGTTCCGATGATTGCACTGGATACTGTTTCCTGCATATCGGAGGCCTTGATTCCTTTCTTTGCGATTGAAACATTCATCCTTGAACACCTCATTTCAAAAGTTTGCTTGTAAGTCGGACAAGACCGCCGACGAGAAGGGTTTTCAAAGCACCTGACAGGATACCAGCTTCGACTGTTTCAGGAGATTCATTCTCCATTTCGGCAGAGATGACTTCCTGGGTTTCCGTCATATCCTCATCTGATACTTCTACCTCTGCGGTGCCGGATTTGTCATAGTCAAATCTGTATGATTTACCGTCGAATGAAATTGTTATCCCGGACTCATCCGTGTCAAGGTCGATCTGCTCTGCATCAATCTCCTCGATGGATGAAAGAATGGTCAGCAGTGATGCCGCTGAAAATAATGTTTCCTCCACTTCATTCACCTCTTATCAGATATCCTTCAAACAAGCAAATCCATCTGTCACATACTTCACTCCATCGACAGAGAATACGCATTCAGAGCGATACTGAGAAATCGGAAGAAAATATGCATCTGCAAAGAAACTCGGTGTTCCGTATGGGTTATGGGTTGCAATAGGACTGAAAACGGTCTGATTCGCGGTTTCCATGATCGGAATGTTATTGCTCTGCCCGGTGACCACTACGCCGGAATTTACCATGTTCGTAAACGGCGCGACATCGCCCCATGCGATTGCTTTCTGATTGGTGGCTTTGAAGAGGTTGACATTCCATGCTACTTTGCTGTCCGTCGGAATCAAAACACAATACGCACCGTTGTTTGTTTTAGACACGATACAGGGAGCACCATCGTACTGCCCCGGATGCATAAACATCAGCCCGTTAGCCGTGCTGTATGCTGTGCAGCCAACTCCATATATCTGCTCGTAGACACTGTTGGACGCATCCGCATAGCCATACCATTTAGCGGCATTAGTTCCGACACCGATAATAGCAAAGACCGTGTTTCCGTCAGCATCCTTGCATGTCACTGAGCCGTTTCCAGTCTCATCGAGCTCGACTGTATCAAAGAACCCACTGTCCTCAATAAACTGCGCCATTTCTGCGTAGGTCGTTATGATCTTTTTCGCGATTGCCATTCAAAATTCCTCCCATGCGCTTGCATGAACATACTCCAGAATTTCTTTAATGTAATGTGGTGCGATACTTCCGGATGCAGAGTAATCGTCCATGTCAATTCCATTCGGATAGGTCAGAATATTACCCTCGCTGTCATCATAGCTGCCGCCGACGCCGTTATTTACGGTCGACCAATACCAAATCACACCATCATACACGATTGTTCTGTTTGCGGGCACAGTGTCGTTTCCAACTGTGCAAAGAACCCCGTCCGGCAGCGGCGAGATAAAGATCGGGTCGCAATAGCCGAAGAAATGCCCTATAACGCCGATTGCCGGGACGCTGTTTGATTTTTCTCTGACATTTCCTCCGAGACTACATGTAACAGGATAATCAAAATAATAGCCGGGATCACATGTAATATGGACTTTTCTCGGCACAAGACCTGTAGTTCCCGTAAATCCTGTAGCGGAAACATCCATCTCCTGAATAGATATTCCGACTTTTCCTGATGCCTCTTTCAGAGCCTTGATATATTCAATTTCAAGTTTCCGATATGCTCTGACATATCCACCAAACTGCTCCATAGAACCGAGTTGCAGTTTCCAGATGACCTGCACGATCTGATTCTTTCCGACTCTTAGGATGTTTCTTTGAAGTATTTCTCTGTTTGCCGGGTCATCCATATCCCAATTATCGGAGTTCGGAGGAATTATTCTGTATGCCGCAAGCAGTCCGTTGCTGGATGTATTGCGCCATGTCTTATCATTCCACATACCGACCTCAGTGATAAACAAATAGTCGTTATCTCCGCGGAACTGCTTTAATGCTCCTGTAGAAATATATGCGCTGTATACAATATCAATCGTTTCAGGAAGCTCTGCCTCAGATTCCGGAAGGATCTCTCTGTATGTGATCTGTGAGCGCGGGAAGGACGGGGAGATCAGTTCACACTTGATTGCATGTTCTGAAAACACCGGACCTAAACCGAAATACGCTCTGCCGTTATTCTGCTCTTCACTGTACCCGTCAGCACCGTATCCGGGGATCTGCTCCATGTACTCCTTGTACCGTCTGGCATCAAAATCCTCATCTGACTCTCCATCCTGTTTCGGAGTAACACCGATTCCTGTAGGGAGTCCGTTTTCATCCTGATCCTGATTCAGCAGCCCCATTGTTCCGAGAGAGATGTATCTCGGAATAAACTGACTAAGCATTTCATAACCCTGATTCAGAACCCCATCGCCTTTCAGGTAATGCCCGATTCCGGTCATCAGAGAGTTCGTCGCCTGATTGTGCCCGATATGCTCTGATATGACTCTACCTGTGCCTTTATCAATAACACGGAAAGTCACGTTATACTCAATTCCGAGATTTCTTGCGATATTGCAATAATTCAAGATCAATCACCACCAATCACGGAATTTCATCATCGTTTGTTTCTTCATCATAGGTCGAATACTGCTCCAGACGGTATGAGTTTAACCCTTGCACTCTGAGCCGATAGACTTTTCCGTCTGTCATGTCACTGCTTGCGACTGTTCTATGCAGATCTGGGTTTGTGACAGCAGCTTCTGTTGTAATAACTACTGCCGGTCCCTGTGCATAAGTAGCAGGAAAACTCATACGATTCACCGCCTTTGCAGATTCTATACTATAATATATAAGGTTAGCCGCTCCGGTATTGTAAAAACACAATATCTGGAGCGGCTGTTTTCTTATGATGAAAGCGGATCACCGAGTTCGGTCATCACATCATTGACTTTCGGAACAGGAGCGATAACACTTGTAGACTGTGCCGGTTTGATTGTAGCGACTGCAAGATCACTGTCAGATGCGACCGGAGTGATTCGTGCATCAGTTGTACTGTCATAGCGGAGATTCCAGTTCGGAGGATCTGAAATATCAATATCAGGCATGGTCTGTCCGGCAGCTTGCGGATTATAACCGAGTGAGAATATATCTCCGACAAGTGCCCTGACGACCTCATCACCGTTTGCAAGCTGGAGAGAATACAGTGCTCTTGTACCCGGATGAATGCTAGGATCTGTTTCACCCTCTGCAACACTGTTACGATACCAGACCGGATCTCTCGGATCATCTCCGGGTCGCTGGAGTCGTGCATAATCATCTCTGCGATAATGACCGACAAATGTAGGACCAAAGGACATTGCCATATCCCTTGTATCGGTCAGACGCGCATCAATCGCAATCTTTGTGCGGGCATCAAATCTCACACCGGCTCTCTGGAATACATACATTCCGAGCGGTCTGACATATTCGATACATGCATCAGCCGGAATCCTGTCTGAGAAATAAACCACATCAATCGTGCCGGTTTCAAGGTCTGATGTGACATTCGCGCTGTTGACCGGAATAGATGTATCTTCAAGTCGGTTTGATAGGATATCATCTTCCTCTGCCCGCTGCTGAATGACAAACTGTGCTACATTCACATCTGCTGCGAGAATCATTCCATCTCTGCTGCCGCGGTTGTAGATCATGCTCATAAAGTAAAGCAACACTAACCGATTGAAAGCAGGGCAGAGTCGGTCATCGTATCTGTATCCCATTGTATCTGCAAGCATCCAGAGTAATTCTTCCGGGCAGCGCAGAGGATCATACAGATCGAGCAGAGATTCTGTATCGTATTGCGTCTTTTCAAGGCACATAGAGAACCAGTCAAGGAAAAATCTGAAATCCTGACTGTCCGTATAGATATCCGGCACAGGGATATTTCGGATGTTCATTCAATCACCCCACGATCCAATCAGGTGCGATCCGGATATTGTTATCAGCCGCTCCGGTATCCTTATATCTTGCAAATGAGATCGGATTGAAGTATTCCACATCATACTCGCGGATAGATGACACTCCGTTGCGGATGATCTTCTCACCCCAATTTATAACAGGGTTATTGATACTACCGGCATCGAAATACTTGATCCGACTGTCAGCGTTTTCAATGACCTCGACAACCTCCATAATTGTAGGTTTCTGACCGAAGTCTCTGTTTGCCGGTGCGAAATACAGTGCAAGAGCCTCTTTGACCTTTGCGATGATTGCCGCTGCAACATCTGCCGAAACAGGAGCTTTCGGGTAGATCTCTCCGACCACAAACCACGGAAAGATTCTTGCATATCCGAATGAGAGGTCAACTGTCATTGCCTGTAACGGTCTGAAATCCGCAAGCACTCCATCAATGAAGCTGTAAGGCGGTTTATACCGGATATATGCTCCACCATCCCTAACAGTCGGACTGTTTCCTGAATTATACGGATTCTGGACACTAGCCACTCCGTATGCACTATCCTGAAAATCATTATGGATCGCATAGCATACCGCAGAGAATGTCTTGAAATTCAGCGGGAATGGAGCACCGTTTGTCATGTCGATATCTGAAAGCACAAGTCTCCAGTCAATATTATCCTGATCTGCAATCGGGAAATCATATCCTGTGATATACTGCTTTGATTTCTGTGAAGCAGTCAGTCCGTCATTGTGGTAGATCGCAAGATTGATCTCCAATGCTTTCTGGCAGTCAATGACGAGTCCGGTATCGACTCCTGCTTCACGTTTGAGGAATCTGTTGAAATCAGGCAGCGTGACAAGACTATCCCATGTATTGATGTAGTTTCTGCTATTGATATATGCCTCTTTCGCAGTCTCCGGGCTTTTTCCTGTGACTGTATAGGTATGCGGCATCTCCAGCGTATTCGGGAGATTTGAGATCGTGATCGACTCAGGATCATAATTATTGACCGCAGGATTAGTGGTAGCCTGCACTGCCATGACAAGATTCGAGAGGACATCTGTTCCGATAGAACCGATCACACCTGAGCACTCGATCCAGTGAATCAGCAGCGTATTGCCGTCATAGTTTTCAAGCTGATTGATATAGTTTGAGATCTGGATCTGTGCGTTTCCGTAGTTATCATATGTGACACAGAATCTCGGCTCAGGCACAACGAAATCTGCAACACTCGGAACCTGAGTCCATCTTGTGTTGACTCTCTCGCTCGGATCCTCCTCAGTCGCAGGAGTAATAGCCTCTACCCAAATAGCAGTCGTATCCAGATGCTGAGAGGGGAGTTTGATCGTGTAGTTATTCTGCTTTACCTGAGATACCGGAATAGAATAGTTTCTGAGTTCTCCCTCGATTGCTACTCGTGTGACTGACTTTCCGGGTTCAAGCGAAACACGGTCTGTACCTGAAAAAGCATTCAGAGCACTTGTCACAACCTCTCTCTTGCTCCTTGTATCATAAAGACCATAAGAGCTTGAAAGCGGGATGATGTTATATGTGATGACTCTCGGCTGCCCGGTGATATCCGTATAAGCATTCAGAGTCGCAAAATTAGAATTTGCAAATCCGAAATCCAGAGTCACCGTGTCTGCACTGTTATTGGTAAATGTGACCTCTGTCTTTGCCGCAGTAAACCATCCGAGTTTATATCCGATGATACCGAATAGCTTCTCAGCATTCTTTCTCTGTGATACAGTCGGAGCGAATACCTCATTTGCAAGTGCATCAACATTGACACCGAGCATATCCGCTGCGCTGGCGAGGAATTTACCGAGTACGACACCGGGGTCGGAATCAGCTTCCGGTTTCCAAAGGTCAGTCAGTGTCGGGACAATACTCCAGAAATCCTCCATGATAGAAGAATAGTCGCGGCTTGTATACTTTACAATTCCTTTCGATGTATCAGACACCATAGTTCACTCCAATCTGTTCTCTAGCGGCTTCGATGATCTCCTGCAAGTCATCCATCTTGATTTCAACTGTATCCCCGAGAATCGTTCTAAGTCCGACTGTCATTGTAAACTTATTCGGAGACTGATTATCTGTGTTCTCTGAGATAAGACCTTTCGAGAATTGCGTATCATCGGCATCACAGCACGGTTCATACAGTCTTAGCTGCTCACGGATGTTATCCTCTACACGCGCTCTCGTATTATCTGTATTATACTGCCAGAGATATTTCTTGATACCGACTCCGAAATCAGGCTCATTGTAAAGCTCGGTCGGGTCGGTCAGGATCAGCAGCCGGACTCTGTTCACGATGGACGCATTCCCTTCAAGCACACCGACACGGCTTCTCGCACCGTCAAACATATTCGGAAATGATAAAGAATTTGTCATGGTCTATCACCCTTTTCGGTTTGTCATTGATGCATAGTAGCTGCCGCCGGTCAATCCAATCACAAGATATTCAAGAGCGGCTTCATTGATGCTCTGGAGTGCTACTACCTCTCCCTCATTCGGGAGATGTGGTAAAAGAATTGATTGGTAGTATGGGAGATCATCATCCCTGACATAGTTTCTGATCGGCTGACCTCTGTAGTTTGACAGATCATACGGTCCATGAACAGATGGGATTCTGACCTGAATCATCAGTGTACCGTCATTTGCATACCGATATGATTTTGCATAGCCGAATGTTATCACTGGATATCACCTCAATCAAACAGTTTTCAACTGCGGAACCAGTTGTCTCCATAAGTTTCTTGCATAGCCTTTTCGCTTTTCCTCTGCGGCTTCTCCTCTTCCCGGACGTTCAAACTTGTATAAAACGACCAGTGTAGCCTGTTCTGCTGCGGCTTCTGTATTTACTCTGATTTCATTCCGCAAAGCTTCAAGAGCCTTTTTCTCGGAATTATTCAGTTCATACCATAAATATTCACATTGCCCGGTCAGATTGTCTTTCCAGTTAGCACCTACAAATTGGATCATCGCAGTACGCCTTGACTGAAACCATTGACAGATCCCGCTTGCTCCGGATGATTTATTCACAGCACTCGGAAGGAATCCGCTCTCTGTCTGGATATTTGCGAGGAATCCGACTGCCTGTGATGCCAGCAGACCCTTATCAAGTAAAAACTGCATGATGACTCTTGCGTTCTGATTCGTCATTCCGTCAAGAATGTATGTCTGCTCCGAATCTGACGAGATGGAACTGACAGCCTCTCCGGTCATATTTCTGTTATCCGTAAAGCTTGAAAGCAGTGTAGTATAGTTCACTGCCGACAATCTGATCCCGCTGCGATTCAGTGTAGGAGTATACCCTGACAGATAAGCAACCTCCCTGACAATGGCATCCTCTTTTGTATTCTTTGAAGTGTACAGCGGCTCAGACATTTGATACAATATCTGAGAATCATCAGAAGATGACCATACTGCACTCCAATTCGGACAGTAGTATGCGGCGATCATGTTAGATTTTGCCGTGTATTGAGTGAGCACGACTTTATTCAAAACATCGAGTTCGAGGATCGAGATATTGTTTCCTTTTACCTCATACACGATTCCTGCATAATCGCAAGCTGTAGACGCATTATATTCACGCTGATAGTTTGTTCTGATAAGAGCGATATCACCGGACTTCGGAGCGGCTGTGTATCCGTTAGCCGGACCAAGCTTTATCTCACCCATCCCGGAATCATATTGTGTTCCGATGTCGCTAGGTGTAAAAACATTCGGTATCAGTGTTCCAAGTATTCCGGCTTCATTCGCGCATGACTTGATAAACGACAGTGAGAAATCGAATTTTCTGCCGACATATCCTTTCGCAGTATTCACAAAGGTAGACTGCGCATCTCCGGTCGTAATACCGCCGTTATCTGCATTCGGGTTATAGATGAAACCCTGAAACTGATATGCCGCACTCTGCCCCCAATTTCCGCCGGATTTTCGTTTCTGCGTCCAGAAATCCTTTTTTGAACTGTAACCTGATTCCGATGTGACGATAGATCCATCAGAATTGATCTGCTCTACGACAGCAACATGCCCCGGCTCTTTTCCCTTCGCCCAACAGATAACAGCCCCGAGTCTCGGTGTCTTTCCTCTTTCGTATCCGTCTTTTGTATTGCCCCACCACAATCCGGCATTACGAGTTGACAGCTTGCAGCTTGTGCCGCCGAGGATTTCAAGGAATCTGCCCCATGCATATCCTACGCATTGTCCGGTCAGGATATTCCCTTTGAGTGTCATGGTATGTGTTTCCGGCTCTTTGATGCAGTATACATCATCGGTAAACCGGAGCGGGATGATATCTGAGACTGTTGTATAAACCGGAGAGCCAATGCCCTCAAAGTTATACGGTATCATATCTCCTCGATGTAATTCATCAGTTGTGCGGAATACAACTTCCGGCTTGACTGCTGTGACCCATCTGTGATTTGCGGTACATTTATAGGAATCTCCGTTTCTCAGCGTAACGAGATACAATTCCTGCCTGCCGAAATACTCACATGTAGCTTTTCTGTATATTCCGTCAAGAGACAAAACTTCGATGCTCTTTCCGACAAGAGATTCCAGCGTGAATGTTCCGTATCTTGTGATGACCTCTGTGTCACCTGAAAAGCAGTTCGGTAAGCACCAATGCCCTCTACGCTCGATGCACTGATTGTACCCGCCGCCTCTGGTAGAGATCCAGTGCTTATCTGTATTTGCCGGAGCGGTCAGTCTTGCTACAAATGCCGTATGAATCACCTCACTGTGAGAACATAAAGAAATCCGGAGTCAGCAGCCTGTCAAAATCTGATAGGTCTGTCACATGGTCATCCATCCAGAACAGTAGCTGCTCACACCACTTGCCGCTCCATGTTATCTTTTCGATTTCGGATCTGCGGCAATACAGTCCGAGCTGTCCTTCAAGTCCTAGCTTTACAAAGGCATCATAGTATCTTTTCAACAGTCTGTCATTGTTCTCTTTTGTTCCGGTGAAATGCGGAGAGAGCCACAATCCGATCTCAGGAGTATATTTCTGTACTGCAAGCCGAATCTGATAAATCTCCTTGTCAGCCTCTTCAATGTTTCTGCCGTAGATTTCGGTATACAGTCCATACGGCATATTTTGATGTCTTGCAGATTTTATAATAGTATCCAGATTCGGATTCCTGAATCTGTCTAGCTCAATATGGGATGCGTCATAAAGCTTTCCGGCTTCGATGCAAAGGAATGTAACACCGAGATCTCGGAGCGGCTGGATGTCTATGCTCGAAACCGTAGAATCTATGGTAGCGGCATATGGATTGATCTTTTTATAGTCAATCAGCTCTGTGATCGGAACAGTTGTGCCTGATACAGCCGCTCCCGCAGCCGATACATTCTGAGTTGTCGGATCCGTTACATATTGTGATTCAAGCTGACTCGGAGCACCTAGTCTGCGGTTTATCTCATTTGCGATAGATGGGAATGCTGCCGATAGTGTTCTCTCCGGACATCCGGTAGCGGCAAACCATTTGTGCATTGTGAGGTTTCCTGATTTATCTCCGGTAAACTCGATCCGCTTGATGTTATTTCTTCGGCAGATATCCTCGCAGAGATTGAGCAGAGATTTGAAAGCCGCATCCGATACAGTCCACGGAGCTGAATTGGTATCATTTGATACCTCTATCGTGATCGCGATATTGTCATTTGCGCGGCTTGAAGTAGTCCATGCTCTGTACTGCTCATCTATATAACCGCCGATTCTTCCGTCATTTCCGATTGCATAATTCCAACTGACCGTTCTGCCAGGTGTCCGCATGATTGCCGACATCATCTCGACTGACACTTTACCGGCGGCATGATGGATCGTGATTTTCGATATCGGAGATGTTCTGGCATTCCAGTTATTAGAACCTTTGTCAAGGTATGAACAAAGATTTGAGAAACTCATTATTCATCACCCGAATCTGAGTTATCGACCTCGAATTCATCCTGCATTGCCGGATTCAGTTCCGGAACAGTTTCATCATTGTAATCTGCTACAGTGACAGCAGAATAGTCATTTGCTTTCAACTTGACTTCTCCGAGCAGCACAGGCATCGGATTCTGTTTGAAATATGTAGATCCGCTGATTCTGACAGGAAACAGAGACTGCTCTTTACTTGTGCAGTATTCAAAGTGAAGATGATCCCTGCATGTTCCGATTCTGTCTCCTGCGCTCACGACATCACCGAGATCAACATCACAGGAGCGGAGATTACCGTACCGGAATAATGTGCTTGCATCAAACTGGACTGTCACTGTAATGCGGTCAAGCTGGATCCCTATTGCGACCACAACACCTTTGCAGTAGCTGTATGCTCTCGTTCCGGCGATATCTATTCCCGTATGAAGCGTATCATACTTATAGTATTCTGCTTTCTCGGAAACAGATATCCACGGCATAATGATCTTGAATTCCTGATCGGTAAGCTCCTTATAGTCGATGAACATCATGCTATTTCACCTCACACTGCCATATGCTCATAGGTCGGATACATGATTCCGAAGTCCACATGATACGGAGTTATCACATTCTTAGTTGTCTTATATGCCGTAGAGCTATTGGATTTTGAACCTGATACGATGATATTCTGCGCGGATGCTACGGCGTTTGCGCTGGACATCACAAGTCTTTGAAGCTTCAAGGTCGTGATAAACGTACTTGAAATAGTATGCGTAACAGATACAATGCTGTATACGCCTGAAACAGGAGACAGTGTTCCACCGTTCATGATGATCAGCGACACCGGCTGCGCGATGCTGTACTGATATACTGTTCCTGGTATCTGCACAGAGAAATTTCCCGAAAACTGTGTTGCAAGTGCATTCACATCATTTATGATATTCGCGGTCTGGTATACATCTGCGAGTGTAGCACTCCACGAGTTGACTATCTGATTATCCTGCGCGATTGTATTTCCGCTTCCGTCAACAGTAAATCCGACCTGAGTGAAATTCATATTGGTCATACTGTATGCGACACCGTCATACGATCCGTTTATAGACAGGATATTTGTATTCGATGTGCCGTATTGCAGGATATCCATGCTTTGCGATGTCATCAGTCCGGCATTGCTTTTATAGTGGATAACTCCCGGCTTTGTCATTGTAGGCTCATCGACCCAATAGCTGAAAGAAAGACATTGCGGAGCGGCATCTGTACCTGAGATCTTCATGAAATCCGACACCGGTGTGACAGAGGCATTATTCAGAACCGTGCTCAGATTCTTGTATCCGTATTTCAGACCGCCCGCTGTTCTGGATGCATTGTACGATTTTGAAAGTCTAAGCAGTCCGGGGAATGATTCATAGTCATCGGAGTCCGACACTGTACCTCTCACATAGCTGTTGAAACTAGAAGTCATAGGTCCGTGTTCAATGTATGTCGGAGCATCATTATGGTCAATATCTAACTGATAGTAGCTAGTCGCCTTGACCGCCTTTGCCAGACCTTCTGCTATTGCTGATGGCTGCACAATACCGCTGATCGCGGGAATACGGAGAACAGGCATACTGCTCTGGATCGACCTCGATGCAAATCCTGTCAGCTTATAATTCTGGAACAGTCCGTTTGTAGTAGATGAATACTTTACCGTGAATCCCTGATAGGATGTATATTCATCTACATTGCCGAATTCATCAAGCCATCCAAAGATGAATGACACAGGAATTCCGCTGGAGTTTGCGTATCTTCCTGCTGATTGTGCTGCCTGATACAGCAGAGCCTCAAATGCGGCTGCATTGACTTTTCTTGAAGAGTCTCCGCCGATGATACAACTCAGCGTCCATGATGTCATTGATGCGATCTCGCTGTTTGAAAGCTCCAATGATGTAAACGGACTCGGGATCAGCAGACCGTAATCTGTGAGTGCTACACCCGCAAGATAGAAATTGCAAAAAGGCTGTCTCTTCATGCGGTGTCACTCCTTTCGTTTACCGACAACGCTCAAAGCGGTATTTCTGCTTTATGTCGGGGTATTTCTCATGATCTACTTCCGACATGAATTCATTCATTTTCCTTGAAAAGACGTTGCATCCGGTCGTTTTGTACAGTGCCTTATAGATAACTAGCTTTTCACCGGTGTCTGTATCGACTGCTACTGCAAGCACTCTATACAGATAATTCATTGAGTCAGGATCTACGGTCTCCCGCTTGAAATGCCTGACGATAGTTCCTTCTTTGATAAGACTTCTACGGTAACACATGACAGCATCATCTCCGAAAAGAAAGGATTATCACTTTCATATAAGGTTATGATAGCATAAAAATAGCCGCTCCAGTCTGTTACGAAAGGAGCAGCTATTGTGCACTTTGACGAAAAGGTTTGTTTTCGCCCTATAGGGAAATACACACTCAAAAGGCAAATTGCACAAAAATGATGTGTATTCACTCTGATCCGAGGTTCAACTGCATTGCCGGAATCGGTGCAAGGATCTCTCCGTTTGCAAACAGATCTGTGATGCTGTTCAAGATTGCAATCTTTTGTCCGGCAGCTACTGTGTATCCATCCTCGATACGGTTGAAGTAGCTGATGACCCAACTGTACTGTGCTGATCCATAGAATTTCTTTGCGATCAGGTCAAGACGATTCTCCTCAGATTGCGGGACTTCATAATACCGGAATTTCATATTTGTGTTAAACGGATTCGGAGTTTCCAGCACGATAAATCTGTCTGCATCATTTGCATTATGAATGACCTGCCTGAGTCCTCTGTATCGGCTGATATGCTTGAAATCGCGGCAGTTTGTATATTGGATAGGGGAGTATTCGATGACCTTATAGGGCTTCAATGTATCATAATTTGCAGGTTTTACAGATCTCATCCGATCAGCCCCTTTCCGAGAATCTTGTCGTAATTCAGCGGCTCTGCTGAAACCTCTGTGAATGTAATGGAAAGAGATACATGCAGATACCATCCATCAAGACCGAGCGGACTGTCAGTATCCCATTTCGGTGAAACATCCGTTATGATTCCGCGGACAAATGATTGACCATTGATATACAGGATCGAATCCGTTGTAATGACAGCCGCTCCGTTATATCTCGGATAGCAGGCAGCTTCACAGAATCTGATAAGCTGATTGCACAGACCATCTCTGTGATCTCCTGTCCACATGTCCCGGTGCATATCAAATGTCAGTATACATTGTCTCGGACCGGAGCTTTTGTAGATCTGCCACGGCTCATACTGATACAGCATATCCGGCATGGTGTCATAATTTGCCTTTACTCCATCAGATATCTCTCTAGGATATACTGGAAAATCTACCATTCTTCCATCGAGAGATGAATACAGAGATACTGCCCCAAATGGAATCTTGAAATTCTGATACAGTGTTCCGTAGTTAGCCGCTCCATTGATGATTTTTGAGGCTGAAACCGGAGCGTATTCATTGAAAATCTCCGGGCTGACATTCCGGTTTGATTTCAGACACTGCATGGAGTCTGTATACTTTTTCTTATCAATGGCTCCTGATGTTCCGCCGATGACCCTCGTAGATGTAGGAATCGTAAAGGTATCAGGCACACGGAGATATCCATCCAGTGTTCCGGCTGCATCGAACAATTTCCAGCTATATTCATTCTGGAGTGCTACATACTCGAATATTTCAGCATCAGATGTAACCCCATTCAGGAGAGACTGTTTTCTCTCGAATGAAACATCGGGAGTATCTGCATGGATATACGATGCTTTCATATTCTGATATGACTGATAGACATTCGGCATTCTCTGCATACTGTTGACTGCGAGTGTCGTATCCAGATTGCTTTGACCGACAATGCCGGCCAGATCACTCAGCCGCATATCCTGTTCAATTCTAAAAAACTGCATTGTATCACCACCGATACTATATTATATACCGCTGCTCAATCGCTGCCTGATGCTCTTCACTACATGTGCTTCACCGAAAATAGTAGGCGGTCTGAGATGGATCGTCTGACCCTCATATTCTACAGTCTTGTCAGTCTGCACACGGTCAAGATAGTATTTGCTTTCGTTGTACACTGCTGCCATAGCTTGCTCTGTATACGCATCATCAATGTTTCCTGCTCCGAGCGGATTTATGATATCATGGATATACTTGTAATTACTCCTGACTCCGACTGCACCGGCGAACATATATGAATACACGAATGCAGGAATCTCATAGGACGGATCCGCCTTATGCATAGCGATATGATATTTCAGCGTATCTACGAGAGTATTGTATTTCACCAGCAGATCAGGATCTTCCGGAGCCGGATAATAGTATGAAAAGTATCCCAGTGTATCATCATCACCCGGCATGAACGCATTGAACATCTCATTATCCGAGATCATGTGATATGGGTAGTTCGGGAGATAGCCCTCCCGAACATACCTGATCTTTATAATATCGTGTAAATACTTCATTGTCAGTCACCTCAAATTGTGGCGCGACCTTCAAAGTAGTGGAATGCTCCGGTATCCCATACATCAATAGTTGTCGGATTTGCGTTCTGGACTACATATGCTTTCACAAGGAATGCAATGTTTCCGGCAGTCGTGATATTTCCGTTTGCATCATAGATCGGAGTAGCAAGTGAGAACTCTGTGTCCTGAATCATATAGCCTGACGGAGTAGATACCACATAGGCTGAAACAAACTGCCCTGTGACCTTTACTGACTTTGACATTCTGGTAGTAGGATACATCAATCCAGGTCCGACCGGAAGTGTGAAGGTATCGGTCATCACGAAATTTCCCTCAGACACATTCGATGTAGATTCGTTTCGGACAAACACACCGCAGCCGATGACCGTTCCGTCAGAACCGAATGTAACAGACTGGAGTGCGACAAGGAAGTGATTGTCATTCGGGTTTGACGGATCCCAATACTCACTTGTCGCATAAGTGCCAGTTGAATAGATGCTCGAAGCTGTGACCTGAGAGACTGTCAGATCATTGACTGTGAGATTCGGATCATCGTTTGTCTGCCGCTCATACCAGAGTTTCAGGTCTTTGATCGTAGTCAGGTAGTCCATGATCGCGGAATCATAGTACAATCCGGAGCGGTAAAGATTGATGACCGGACTTCCTGCGATACTGGAATCAATGCGAATCCTCTCACAATCTGCAATATTGATCGTCACAGCATTGGTAGCCGCTCCGAGGATATGCAGATAGATACAAGTGGAGAATCTGCTGTCAATATCGTAAATAGTGAGTTCTCCGCTTGCATCTGCCGGAATCTCCATGAAGATATGGATGATATTCGGATCTTTCTTTGCAAGCTGATTGTTATTCGGGAATGCGATTCTCTGATTGACATATTCATCGAGATACTGCTGGATACCGTCAATATCAAGTCCGGTCGGAATTGTAAAGTCCTCTCCGAGCTGATATGCTGCTGTACCAGAGCGGATAAGACCGTAGTCAAGCAGTCTCAGATGTCCGTCTGAATCAAGGTACACATAGCCTCTGTCAATATCGGACTGATCGACATTCATAAAACCACCGACTACTCCGATATCTGCAAGCGGAATATCCCCGGTCAGGATGATCGGGTCAGAGTAGTGTTTCTGCCCGGTTTTAGAAACGATGTAGTAGAATTTCTGAGAAACTCCGTTTGCATCAATGTATTCATAGACAAAGTAGTCTGATGATCCGTTTCCGTTATATGTCGGCAAATCCCAGATCTTATTGTATACAGCGTAATCATCCCACCAATCAGGCGGTTCGACTCCATCTGCTGCGCTTTCTGTCTTATGGTCAAGCTCGACTCCCGTGCAATACTGCGGATCGGAATAGAGGATCGTCAGAACATTTCCTGGAACGACTGCATAAAGTGTTGACGGTACAGTAGATCCGGTCGCATAATCAATAGTATAATCTTTAGCGACAAGCACATAGTCACCGGCAGTCCATACATCATTGATGGCAGGCAGATCTGACCGATCCTGCATCTCCGCAAGATACATTCTCTGTTTGCCGGATGACAGATGATAGTATTCATTCAGCTTATTCAGAATACCCTTGACCTTTTCAGTGTATGCTTTGCTGACTACGCCCTGAGTGCTCTGTTCAAAGCTTGCGGCAGGGATCGGCAGGACTTCCGGTGCGAAATACTGCGGTGCTCCACCTGCATCCTTCATTCCGTCGATCTGCTTATGCGGAAGTATAAGGTCAACTGTATCCGCAGACGGATCCTGTGTAAATGCGGCTTTCTGAATCAGGGGAGCGGCTCCGACATACTGCGGAATGCTGTTGCTCCAGTTAAACAGCGCGTTAGTAGCATCGCACCATGTATCCTCGTGCACATCGGGATTGCTGCTCTTGCCTGAATACACATAGAGTCTTTTCGGATTCAGCCCGGTCTTTTTGATGTAGCTATCGGAAATAATGGTATCGATCTCACCAATTCGGCTTGCCGGAATAGACTGACATTTTGCCGGATAGTTATTCTCAATATTTGTGATCTGACCATTGATGAATGAGAAAGTAGCCAGTTTCAGATGTGCCGTAACCGCTGTCTGATCGGTAGGGGAGTCCTCGGGAGTGATAAACTGATTCTCAGGCAGAATAATGATCTGGATGCCCTCATACATATCATTCGAGTTTTCAACCTTGATCGAACCTGCGACTGTAGCCTCTGTGCTGAACATCACTTTGAGTCCGATTGCGAGATTGCCTGAGAGCGGAGTATTCCCGGCAGAAATAGCCTGCTGTGCTAATTCGGCAAGGTCAATACTGACAGGCACAAGAGATTCAATGAAATAACCGTTTACAACCGCTCTTCCGGCTGTGACTTCAAGAATAGCCCCGGAGTTTGCAACTGATGATCCGTCACCGAAATACTCATCTGTACTGCCGAGAAGCTGTACATAGAAATCTGACTCTGAATGTGCAAAGGACTTTCCGACAAGGTATTCAATGGATTCCGATGTTTCAACCGACTGCGCAGACCGGAGATTGAATTCTGTTACATTCTGACCGCCAGCTCTTGAATTTGACATCGGAAAGATATTTGTCGTATCCACTGAGAAAGCAATGAAATTCATATAGATTCGCCTCCAAAGGTTTTATAGCGTTCTACTATTATATAAGGTGAATATGGCATGAAATGGATCACACCCTATTCACCACACCGAGCGAAAGTCCTGCAATCGTATCAGGCAGACTCAGACCGCCTCCGGTTGCACCCTGTTTGACAAGCAGTGCGTTTGCCACTTTCAGGATCTCCGCAAGCAGAGCGTTTGTCTGCATGGTCGGATTAAGCAGATCGACATTGTTCTGAGTGAGTGCGTCTGCGAGAGCATAAATGGCATCCTCTGACCCTGCTTTCTCTTTACGCTGAATCTCACTGACCGACTCATGATTATATGCGCCGGAGTATACAGTGTGATTCACAAAGTAGTCTACCCACTGATCGTAGAAAGCGATGATCTTGATATTGATGTCAGATGTCTTTTCAAACAGCCGATCCAGCCATCCTGTCTGTTCTGCGAGAGATGCGATCAGAATGTCATTCTGTGAGCGCATATCTTCTCTGACAAGATTCCCTGAGTTGAGATAGTCAACTGACAGATTCCAGAAATCCTCTTCTCTGGACTCACGGTCAATTTTCTGCTTAGTTGAAACCTGACCGATGATCGCATCATACTGAGCCTTTGCAGATTCCTCTGTCAATCCTGCGCTTTCAAGAGCCTCTGTAAAATTAGCAATATTGTATTGCTTTGAAGCCTCTGATACAAATTCACTGTATGACTTATTTGCATCGACATACTGCGTCATGCTGTCCAGCATTGACTGGATGTTTGCTGTTGACTGTGCGGCAGCTTTCTCACTTGCAGTCTGAGCAGCTGAAATGATTGAGGATTCGGATGTAGTGTATCGGCTTGCATCATAAGTATTTGACAACGCCTTAGCTGCGGATTTGCCGACCATGCCCCAATCGTATTTAGAATATGCCTGAGACTGACCGCTGGAATCTACCGAATAACTTTTTGAATTCAAAGTTTTAACGGCATCATACATGGCGGCAGTTGTATTTATCTGCTTATTCAGAAAATCTGCGATAGGATGATCTCCGGTATAACTTGCCGCTCCTCCGAGTAGATCCACAAGCGGGTCTGTCAGATTAAGATCAATTCCTCTTGTCAGCAGATTGCTAAGTTCCTTTGAGTTTCCACTTCCGACTTTTCCGAGTTCAAGTACAGCCTGAATATCGCGCTCCATCCGATCAGTATCATCATCAGCCGCCTTGATATTTGCAAGGTAGCTCGTCAGTTTCATGATACCACGGATCGGGTTGACTACATTCAGAATATTGTCAACCGTGCGAGAGATACCTTCAAGGAATTTCAGGCTAGCACCTTCAAGATTCACAGCATAAGATGATTCTGTAATCTGTAATGCAAGCTGTTCATCCCACATATGCTGCTGGATCGTCCTTGCTGCTTCATTGTCCAGAACATATGACAGCCCCTCATCGAGGATCATTTTATTGATCTGCTGCATCTTCAACTGTTCTGCTTCGGTAGTCGTTTCACCTGATGCAAGCAGAGCGATATTCTCTTCGAGGGAGCGGCTGTTGACCGACATACTGCTGACTGCATCTGCAAGATACTGGAAATCCACTCTTGCAAGAGCATCCATCGAAACACCGAGAACAGATGAAAGACCCTCTGCAACTTCCATATATGCATCAGGAGACATAGACTGCATATTTGCAAGCTGTGTAAAGAGGTCAGAAAATATCTGCTTCGGATTCTGAGTAAGCTCTCTGAGGAATTCTGTATTAGATGCATTTACTCCAGCAAGGGAGCGGAGTGCTACTATATCAGTATTATTTCCACCGACTGCTGCCTTATATACTGCATCAATCAGACCAGATGCAAGGTCAGGGGCGATTGCACCGGTGATAGCCGCTACTGATGACAGAACACCTGAGATCTGTGAAATATCTCCGGAGCGGCTTGCCTGTGAAATCTGTACGGATTTCTGGAACAGATCCTCAGCGTTTTTCAGTCCGGTAGTAAATCCACCTGCCAGATCTCTGCTTGCATACAGCAGATTGCTTGCAAACTGATAGAGCTGCTGATTTGCATACTCGATAGCATCAGACTGAGATTTCCCGTCTTTGATCGCATTTGCGGCAATAGATGCATATGTTCCGGCATATCCGAAGAAATCCTGAGTCGGGATCGCGGCATTCAGTTTCGTCGCAATATATGCAAACTCCTCAGCGACTGTTCCGCTCAGACCGGATTCGAGAACCTTTGTCAGATTGCTTGTCAGATCAGATGCGCTGATAACACTTGTCAGACCCTCATCTCTCAGCCGCTCCGCAAAGGACGCAAGCAAAGACTGTACATCTGCCTTAGTATAACCCTGAGTACCTGTGATTGTCCTGAGATTTGAATCCCATGCATCATACCACGCCTGCGCTCCCTTATTGAGAAGCTCAAAGGGAGTCTTGATAAGTGTTTCGACATCTGCTTCAAAGCGTTTTTGAGCATCATCAATCCGCTTATCTCGTCTATCGTAAAAGCTGGCAGCGGCTTCTTTCATAGCCTTTACATACTGCTTTGTGCCTTCGATAGCGGGCTGTAATGCTTTCTTCAATCCGGATGCGACAGCTTTTACTGCTATAACTGCAAGTAGCATCTCCGGTCCGAGAGTAGACACAACGCTTGTCAGACCGCTCAGAGCCGCTCCAGCTTCCGTAGATCCTCCTGTCAGAGTAGCGATCATCTTTGTGATGCCAGTCATTGACTCCGGACTTGCAAGCTGAGCAAGGTAGTTT